>ERZ761602.212-NODE-212-length-141691-cov-324.183626_pt1 | contig 141691 bp, 116 predicted proteins | sample MGYA00512165_ERZ761602 | MGnify/ENA primary metagenome ERZ761602 (study PRJEB28899, sample SAMN02445085) | bioreactor sludge metagenome | biome: EBPR sludge; isolation source: Thorneside wastewater treatment plant | place: Australia: Brisbane, Thorneside... | reverse complement strand
GTCGGGGAATAGCTCAGCCTGGTAGAGCACTGCGTTCGGGACGCAGGGGCCGGAGGTTCGAATCCTCTTTCCCCGACCAAAAATCCCGCAAAAAAGCCACCCGCCCGGTGGCTTTTTGTTTTTGAGTCAGGCGTTTATCGATATCAGCTGTTAGGCTCCTGCGTCCCGCTGTCGCGCCAACTCCGATTAGCGCGACACGAAAATCGCCATTCGTGTCGCGCCGGTCTAAAACCGCCTTCCTAGACGAATCCTCGCAACTGCTGAGGTTCGTAAGGCCATCATCATCAACCACCTTCGCGTGATACCAGGGAAACCCGCGAGTACATGTGGTATGCCGATGGCAGCGTACAGCACCAAGTGGCGGGCCAGTTGGGTTGGCGCATGAAACCGAGTCCGTAAGCGGGAATGCTGGAACCTGGATCGGACGTTCATTGACTGGGTTCTTGGGGGCTCGCAAGCCTTCGCCTCGATCTGCAACGAATGCGACTATCTGGCCGTATGTCTTTCCAGACACTTACCGGAATTTCGGTCAGCGGCGCCGAGCTATAGCTCTTGATTCGGGTAAGTGTTCCGTAAGACGGGGGGCCGGAGGATGAAGGTTTTCAACATCCGCAAGGAACCTGTTCATGCCTCCCTCCCCAGCCTTCAAGCACCGCTTTAAAGCAAGCGCCGTCAACCTGGCCCTTGTCTCCGCTGTCGCGGCGGTACTGGCCTGCCCGGCTCCTGCGTTCGCCCAGCAGCCTTCCGGCAAGGACGAGCCCGAGGGTGCCTCCTGGGGCTTGGGCCTGGCCGGCATCAGCGCACAGACGGCGTACAAGGGTATGGATCGCGAGACCAGAGCCTTGCCCATGATCTCTTACGAAAATCGGTATGTGAGGCTGGACGGCCCGAATCTGGAACTGAAGCTGCCAGGAATCGAGTTGAGTGAATCGCAACGCCTCAACTTCGGCGTCGTGGCCAAGCTGTTCGACGGCGCTGGCTACGAGGCCGGCGACTCGCCGGCCCTGGCTGGCATGGCAGAGCGCAAGTCCAGCGTCTGGCTAGGCGCCAAGGTGGAGTGGGAAAATGACCTGGCCGGCATCACGCTGGAGTGGCTGGGTGATGCCTCTAGCAACAGCAAGGGGCAACGCCTTGCCCTGGGCTTGGAGCGCAAGCTCATGCTGAGCCCAAGCTTGATGCTGATACCCCAGGTGGGCGTTGAATGGCTAGACAGGAAGTATGTGGACTACTACTACGGCGTGCGTGACAGCGAGGTAACGGCGGGGCGTGCGGCTTATACCGGCAAGGCCGCGGTCAACCCCGAAATCAGCTTGACTGGCATTTACCGTTTTGACAGGCATCATTCGATGATGCTCAATGTCGGTGTGACGTTCCTGGGCAAAGAGATCAAAGACAGCCCCATCGTGGATCGCTCGACCGAAAACCGGGTGATGCTGGGCTACCAGTACAGTTTCCGATGAGCCGAATACTCCTGATCGAAGACCACGAACGGCTGGCCCGGCTGATACACAAGGGCCTGGTGGCCGCAGGAATCGGCGTCGATGTGAGCGAACGCATCGACGCTGCATGGGCTGCCGTCCAACAGATACCTTACCAGGCTTTGGTTCTTGACCGGGGATTGCCGGATGGGGACGGACTGGTCTTGCTGCAGAAGCTGCGTAGCGCCGGCTTTCGTACCCCCTGCCTTGTACTGACGGCGCGTGATGCACTGCATGACCGGGTGGAGGGTCTCGAAGCCGGAGCCGACGACTACCTGCCCAAGCCATTCGCCATGGACGAGATGGTGGCGCGAGTGCGTGCCTTGCTGCGCCGCCCCGTGGAGTTCCGCCCGCTTGATCCCACTCACGGCGATCTGACGCTGCGCGCCAACGCAAGTGTTCTATGCAGCGGAGACGAGCGCATCACCCTGGCCCCGGCTGAGGTACAGATCATGCTGCTGCTCTTGCGCAAGCATGAGGAGGTCGTGCGCCGCAGTGCCTTGGAGGCAGCGGCATGGGGGCTGAGCGAGGCGGTCACACCAAACGCGCTGGATGTGGCCCTTCACCGCATACGCCGCAAACTGGTCGCAATCGGTTCGCGGCAGCGGATCGTCAACGTCAGAGGGCTCGGCTATGCGCTCCGCGAAGAAGATTCCGCTGAATAGCCTGAGGTTGAAGGTTCTGCTGGCCTATGTTTTCGGCATGATTCTCAGCATTGCGCTGGTCGTGATCGCCGCAGTAGCGGTGCTTCAGAGCGATAAACTGGCCCGGATGGACCTGGCTGACGCTGCGGAGGGGCTGGCGGAAAAGATCAGGTTCGACGGCAATGGCAGACCCGTCGGATTCGATGCCAGCATGGACGATCTGGCGTGGCTGTACGAAGGTCCCCAGCGCGAAATTGCGTATCGAATCCTGGACGACGCCGGGAAGGCGGTCGCTGCCTCGAATGCCGGAGAGAGATTCTGGCCGGCTGGCGGAGATTTCCTCCGGTTGGTGCGTGGGAGCTTCGACTTCGGGCACGAGGGATTGGTCGTATATGGAGTCACCGAGCCGCTCGAGCATGGTGGCCGGACGTGGTACCTGCAGTTCGCGGCCAGCGCGCGGTTCATGGAACTCCTCCATCATCGCATCGCGTTGCCGCTGGTGGTAACCGGCGTTACGGTATTCAGCCTCGTGCTGCTCGTCGCCTTTGGCCTGTGCGCCTACCTTACCTTGCGCTACACCCTCAAGCCACTGCGAGATGTATCGGAGTCTGCGGCAGCAATCTCGCCGCGCTCCATTCATGCCCGACTGAAGACGGAAGTCGTCCCCTCGGAGATTGCCCCGCTTGTCGACAGTTTCAATCGGGTGCTGGAGCGTCTCGAAAACGGCTATCGCGTGCAGAAGGAATTTCTCGGTACCGCGGCGCACGAGTTGAAGACGCCACTCGCGTTGATTCGTGCGCAGATAGAGCTGGGGGAAGATGGCCCTCAGGATCGTGACGCGCTCTTGAGCGATGTCGAATACATGACGCGTCAGGTGCAGCAGCTACTGCTTCTGGCTGAGGCCAGCGAGGCGCACAACTACAACTTCACCACCGTCCGGGTGCAGGATGCAGCCGACGAGGCCGCGGCTTATCTGCAACGCATGGCCGGTGCCGCCGACGTGCGCTTGGAGGTATCCGCCGTTGCCGACAACGTGGAGTGGCAGGCCGACCGCGGCGCCTTGTTTACTGTGCTGAAGAATCTGTTGGAGAACGCCATTCAGCACGCACCTGCAAAGACGATCGTCAGCGTGGAAATTCAACGCGACGCGGTGACAGTGCGGGATTCAGGGCCAGGCGTCGATGCAGCTCAGCTTCCCCTGTTGTTCGAGCGGTTCTGGCGCGCGGCGCATCGGCGCGACCACGGGGCAGGGCTGGGTTTGTCCATTTGCCAGGAAATTGCGTTGGCACATGGCTGGATTCTCACGGCCGTGCGGGCCGAGCCCGGATTGAGGTTTCGGCTCGCGATCGCACGGGGCGGCGATGTATCGCCATGGACGCTCTGATGGCGTTGGTATCCGAAGTCAACGCGCGCCTTTTCGTAACCTCAAGGCGCAGATCGACGAGCGCCGGTGGCGCGCACGCAGAGTCGAGCCGCCCAGGCAGCGGTCTCGGGCTTCAGCTGTGCCGATGACAAGAGCAATTGAGCGGCTGCACCAACCGTGTGATGTCGATGTCGGCCAGGGTACGGCAACCCGTCAGGACCATGGCGATCTCCAACTCGGTGCGCAGGATGTGTAGGACATGCACCACGCCCGAGGCCCCGGCTGCGGCGAGACCATGTACGAAGGGCCGTCCAATCAGCACTGCGGATGCGCCCAGTGCCAAGGCTTTGAAGATGTCGGTGCCACGGCGGATACCTCCGTCCAAGAGCAAGGGAATGCGCCCTTCAACGGCGTGGGCGATCGCTGGCAATGCGTCGATGGTGGCCGGTAGGCCGTCCAGCGTGCGTCCACCGTGGTTTGACACGACGACGCCCGCGATGCCTTCGTCGGCCGCACGTACCGCATCGCCGGGAGCAAGAATGCCCTTGAGCAGAATGGGAAGTTTTGTGATCGACCGCAGCCATTGCACGTCATCCCACGTCGTGGCGCTACGTACGAGCTTGGTCTGCAACAGTGGGATGCCACCAGCACGCACAGGCTCATCCGGCAGTGAGCGCATGCCCTCCAGATTGACCGCCACCACGCCTTGGGGCAGCGTGAATCCGGTGCGCTGTTCGCGGTTGCGTACGCCGTTGACCGGGGCATCCACTGTGACGACCAGCGCCTGGTAACCGGCTGCCTCCGCTCGCGCGACCAGTTCCCGAGTGAAGGCGCGATCGAGCTGGATGTAGAGCTGGAACCATAGTGGACCCTGCGTTGCCTGTGCTAGCGTTTCGAGCGAAGTACTGGCCTGCGTGCTGACGACCATGCAGGTCTGCATCGCAGAGGCTGCCAACGCGGTGGCCAGTTCGCCCTCGGGGTGGGCGAGTTGCTGATACGCCACGGGTGCCAGGAGGATGGGGGATGCATGACGATGGTTTAGCAGGGCCAGTTCGATATCGCCACCGCCAACATCCGTCAATACGCGCGGTAGCAGGCGCAGCCGGCGGAAGGCGTCGAGGTTGTCGCGCAAGGTGAGCTCGTCGGCCGCACCGCCCTGCAAGTAGGCCCACGCCGATGCGCTCATGCGCTCGCGCGCCAAGGGCTCGTAGTCACCCACGGAGACGACTTCGGCGGGAATCTGCGCTAGTGTTGGGAGCATATGTGCGTGTTCCTCGACAATGTTGATCCATTGCCATGACCGGTGGCGATGAAACACGCCGTCCGGTTGGCGGAAACACCGGGCAATGATGATTACGCCCGGTCGAAATCGGCGCCGTGGGGGGTGTGCATGGGAAGGCGTGTTTGCGGCTATGCCTCACGTCGTCCCCCATTGGCGGATTAGATTGTGATAATGGGCAACGATCCCCGTTACGGCTTCATCGTCGTCGGGCAGTAGCGATCGGATGCGCATGATCGACAGATCGAGTTCATAGAGCATGCGCCGCTTCCAGTCGTCGGGCACCATCGACTGGGCCCAGAAGAAGCACGCCCAGCGAGAGCCGCGCGTCACCGGTGTGATTGAATGCAGGCTGGTTGCCGGATAGATCACTGCGTGGCCTGCCGGTAACTTGACGCGTTTCTCGCCGTAGGTGTCATGTACCACGAGCTCGCCGCCGTCATATTCCTCGGGTGACGATAGGAAAACCGTGGTGGATACGTCGGTGCGGATGCGTTGCGCGGTGCCCGGAATCACGCGTATGGAGCCATCCACGTGGGTTCCAAAGTCCATGCCCTCGTCGTAACGGTTGAACATCGGTGGCAGCACGTGCAGTGGCAGTGCGGCGGAGGAATAGATGGCGTTGCGCCCCAGCGCACCCAGCACGATGTTGCCGAGTTCGACTGCATCGGTGCTCTCCACGGGAAGTTGAAGGTTGTTCTTCACCTTTGCGGCCTGATCGCCGGCCGTGCGCCGACCGCAGATCCACTGGGTGTCTTCCAGCCTCTGGCGGATATGGGTGATTTCTGCTGGAGTCAGTAAGTCCGGAATGGTTACGAGCATGGGGCGCAAAGCCTGGTGTGTATTGACAATCGGGGTGAAGTACTTTGACGCGCTCGGCTGCTTCGCCGGTGCCGGCCGCCGGGTTGCTGGTTCGGTGTCGAGGTGAAGGGGCGTCCCTCACCTCGACCACCGTGCATTCCAGCCTCAATCGGCCTTGGCTGCATCCAGGCGCTTCTTGCTCCCGCGTTTTTCTTGCGCGTCCGCGGCACCCTGGTGCGCGCGCACGATCGTTGAGTCGATGAACAGCTGCGCCAGATCGGCATCGCCCTTGAGCGCTTCGGCCATCTGCGCCCAGATGCCTTTCCTGCTCCAACGATAGGCGCGGATATACGCTGTGTGCCACCGCCCGAACTGCTTGGGCAGGTTGCGCCATGGTGAGCCGGTGTGTGTGACCCACAGTACCGCCTCGACGAACATACGATTGTCGCGTCCTGCGACGCCGCGTTCTTTTGCTTTGCCTGCGCACAACATCTCGATGCGCGCCCACTGGGTGTCCCGCAACATGCTCCGATTCATCGTCGCAACTCCAAGAAGCGAAAAATGTAGTTAGCTTCAGTTTGTGAACAGCGCTGAATCAAAAGCTGTAGTTCAGTCGTGCGGTGAGGCTGCGGCCGGGTTGTATGGTCGCGAAAGATCCGACGTGGGAGGAGTCGTAGTACCGCTCGTCGAACAGGTTGGTAACGTTGAGTTGAACCGAGGTCTTGGGGTTGAGCCGGTAAGAGGCCATTGCATCGGCGCGCCAGTACGCGGGCACCGCATAGGTGTTTTCCGGGTTCACGTACTTGCGGCTGACATGATTGGCTCCGCCGCCAAGCGTAATCTTGTCGCTGATGGCGTAGGTCGTCCAGAAAGAGAACGTGTGTTTGGCCGTGTTGATGGGAGTGTTGCGGGTGTCGTTGTCCGTCTGTTCGGCGTCGAGATAGGTATAGCCGGCGGTGGCCGCCCACCGTCTGTTGATTTGCCCGGCTACGCCCAGGTCGAATCCGCGTCCGCGATGATTGCCCGCATTCAATGTGTAGTTGCCGTCCTCATCGGCGATGCGCGCGTTGTCTTTCTCGGTGTTGTAGATGGCGGCGTTCAGCGAGAGATCGCCGCCCGACGAATCCCATTTGATGCCGAGTTCCGTGTTGCGGGTCTGTTCGGCTTTGGTGCTGGTGGTGAATTCGTTGAGCGATTCTGACGGGCAGTTGCCGCCGCCCTGATTGGCGCAGGCGCCCGGAGGCGATGAAGTCGTATTCAGCGAAGCGTAGATCGTTGCATTCGCAATCGGCTTGAACATGATGCCGATTTGGTAGTCCGTGAGCGTATCGCCCCAGCGCTGGGCACCATCGTCGATCTCGAAATCCTCGATGCGGACACCGCCGTTGACCATCCACCGATCGTTGAGTTTCACGGTATCGAAGGCGTAGAGTGCCTCCGTGTCGGTCTTGACCGGCGTGCCGAGCGGGCCGAACGATCCCGTAGTGGTAAACGGGCTGAAGGGGTCCGGATTGAACAGTGGTGTTTGGTTGGGCGTCGTCACCGTCGTGGTCGAGGACCCGTTGCGGACCCGGTCGCGGGCCACCTCGACACCAAACGATACGCTATGCTCGAATCCGCCGAAATTGAACTCACCACGGACATTCGTGTTAAACGTGGCGGTTTCGGTATCGCGATTGGAGGCGCGGTAGCCGCCGTTGCCGTTACGCGCAACCATGAACTGACCGTTGGCAATGGTGACCGCCGGTCGCATGATGGCCATTTTTACGTCGGTTTCGATCCACGACAGTCCCGAGGTCAGCAGGAAGTCGTTGGCGAATGCATGTTCGAACTTGAGGTGCGCGCTGGAATTGTTCGCCTCGCGGAAGTCGCGTCCAAGCACGCCGTAATAGTTGTCGCGATCGATGTTCTCGAGCGGTAGATGCGGGTCGCCGGGTGTGCCAGAGCCGTAGTCCGCCCAGCCTGGAATATGACTGTTGGCGTTGTAGGCCGCGTTTGCAAAAGGTACGCGCGCGCCGGGGCGCCCCGTGCTTTTGACGTGTTGAAATTTGAAGGTCAGCTTGTTGTCGCCGTCGATGTTCCAGGCGATTGAGGGCGCGATGCCCTCCTTGTTGTCTTCGACGTGCTTGCTACCGGGCACCCCCGAATCCTGCCAGAGCAGATTCAGACGCCCGCTGACGTCATCGGAAAAGGAGAAGTTGCCGTCGTACGTGGCGCGCTGTTGGGAGGCATTGCCGAACATGACCGAGAGATCGTTGAAGCGCTCGCCCATGCGTGGCTCCTTCGAGTTGAGGCTGATACTGCCGCCTGCCGAACCGGCTCCCGATGTGACGCCGTCGGATCCCATGTTGATTTCGATGTTTTCGATGTTGAAGCTTTCATAGGTCGTCCGGCCTCGCGTGCGCACGCCATCGACGGCGATACTGAAAGCGGCCTCGAATCCCCGGATATAGGGACGCATGCCGAAGGGGGTGCCACCTTCGCCGCTGCCGAGCGTGACGCCGGGTGTGGTGCGCAGGATGTCTTCGACCGAGGTGGCGCCGCGTTCCTCGATCTCGCGCCGGGTGATGACCCTGACCGTCCGCGGCGTGTTCAACAACGGGGCGGTCAGGGTTGCCGCGCTGCCTTGGCTGACGTTGAGGCGATCGTGTTGGCCGGTTACGACGGTCGGGGCCAGTTCGACCTCACCTTCCCGGGCGTCCTGTGCCGCGGCCGGACCCGAAACGGTAATCGATACCGCGAGAACCGGGAGAAGAAGTCCGAGTGTGGATTCGGATAGACACTTGCTTGCGGGCGATTGGGGTACCTGGGAATGAGCACGAGGGGATGCGTTGGCGCATTCAGGCTCTTGGTATTGAAGTTCAGGATGCGACAGGGTGTTGCGTTCCTCGATTCGACGGCGCGTCATCGGTCTTTCCTATTGCGAAGTGGTGAGCGAGGGCGCTTGCGGGCCGAGACGACGCGTTTGTCGCGACGCCTTGGTGGCTGGCGGATTCCTCGAGCAAAAATAAACCCCGGAATCGGTGTGCATCCGGCTTCCGAGACGGGACTGCGATAGCGATCGCGTCACACGCATGGAGCAATGTGAAGAGATCTCTAAATGCGAATGATTGCTTTTTGATATGGCGGGAGTTGGGCGAATCGTGGCAACGATGGCGCTTTGCGCGCTTTGTTGACATGCGTCGACACAATCACCCACAAGACTGCCGGCGGTGCGCTGGCCTGCGACACCGCCTCGAGTCTGGAAATGGAGTGATCCCGATGGCGCCGGGACTGCGGGAATTCAGGCTGGTAGTGTGATGACCGCGAGCAGGCCACCTTCGGGACGGTTGTGCAGCGTTACCTCGCCGCCATGGGCTCTGATACAAGAACGCGCGATGGCCAAGCCGAGGCCCGTGCCGCCGGTTTCGGGGCCGCGAGCAGCATCCAAGCGGACGAAGGGCTCGAACGCTCGATCGAGCTGGTCGGGGGCAATGCCCGGGCCTTCGTCTTCGACCTCGATGCGGATATCTTCACCTGCTTCGCCGAGGCGCAGCCAGACGCGTGTGCGACCATAACGCGTCGCATTGTCGATCAGATTGTTCAATGCCCGCTTGAGGTGAACCGGGCGACAGTGATAGAGGGTGGCGGGCGGCGCCGTCCATTCCACCTCCTTGCCCAGCATCCGATGATGGCTGACAGCATCATTGATCAGCGCACTGAGCTCGACGGCACGGGTCGACTCTCGTTTGGCATCGTCTTGCGCAAAGTGCAATGTTTCTTCCGCCATCACACTCATTTCATCCAAGGTCAGAATCATCGCCTCGCGCAGTTCGTCGTCGTCGATCAATTCCGCACGTATGCGCAGCGAAGCCAGCGGTGTGCGCAGGTCGTGGCCGATGGCAGCGATCATCCGAGTGCGGCCATTGACGAAACGGACCAAGCGTTCCTGCATCTCGTTGAATGCGTTGGTAATCTCCCGAATGCCCTGGGGACCTTCAAGTGGCAACTGCTGGGGATGGTCGCCCCTGCTGAAGCGTTCTGCTGCCAGCGCCAAGCGTTTGAGCGGTCGCATGATCCGCCGCCCGAAAAGAATGGCAATCAAGCTGATCGGCAACACGCCAACAGGCAGTGAGAAGCCTAGTACGCGATCCCAGTGGGGATGCATCATGGCCGGCCAGTGCCGGCTGTGCAGAGATTTTCCGTTCGGAAGGTCGATATCAATGTCCAGTGCCCACGCGTTGCCGCCGCTCAAGGCCTGGGCCAGCCAGGACGGGGCGTGTTCCTCAATTGGGAAACTCCGGGCGTCGACCTGTCGGAGATGGGCGCGTACCGATTGTCCGGCGGGCAAGCTCAGGCGATCGCGGATGGCCTGAGCCAGGGCTGCCTCCTGGTCATCCATGCTGGGAGATGTACCGGGCGGGGGGCTTGTTATCGTGAAGCGCGATTCCGGCAGATCGAGCGCTTCCAGCACGGAGTCGGCCAGAGCACTATGCGAGACCACTAATCGGTACGTGCTCAGCAGCCTTGCTTCAATCTTGCGGACAGCCAAAGGATGAATCTGGTCGGAAGTACCCCACTTCCACAGGATCAGTGCCGCAATGAGGTGAGAAGCCACCATCGCCAGGATCAGCAGCGCCAGAAGCTGGCCCGCCAGGCTGCGTGGAAGCAGTCTCATGCTGTACTGGCGGTGACCTTGGACGCCAGCAGATAGCCATCGCCGCGAATGGTCTTTAACAAACTGGGGTGCCGGGGGTCCGGCTCCAGCTTTTTACGCAAACGGCTGATCTGGCTATCAATGCTGCGATCAAACAAGACGCAGTCAGAACGTTGGGTCAGATCAAGAAGCTGGCTTCGGCTCAACACACGATTGGGGTGTTCAAGCAGAACCCACAAAAGACGAAATTCCGCCGTGCTGATGGGAATGTTCGAGCCTTGAGGGTTGCGCAACTGACGCTTCCTGGTATTGAAGAGCCAGCCATCGAAAGTGAAGTGCTTTTGCGGTGCCAGCACCCCGGTATCGGAACCGGCATCCGGTGTTTCCGTCTTCTTGTCGTGGGGTATGGCCCTGCGCAACACGCTACGGATTCTCGCAACCAGTTCCCGGGGGTCGAACGGCTTGACGACATAGTCATCGGCGCCCACTTCGAGACCCGCAATACGATCAGCCTGCTCCGTAACGGCCGTCAGGAGAATGACCGGAATATCAAGATGTTCGGTCACGTAGCGACATAGTGATAGCCCATCTTCGCCAGGTAACATGACGTCCAGCACGATCAAGCTGAACGTGCGCTGTGCCAGCAGCTCACGCATGCCCTTGCCATCACCGACCGTCTCAACGTCGAAGTCAAACCGACGCAGATATTTTGACAAGGGGTCTCGTATGCTCTGGTGATCGTCGACGATCAGGATGCTGGGGCGAAGAGTCACGGTTTTGGGGTGTAGCGAATGAGAATCGTTAATATTACCTCGTATAAAGTGTCGCTGGTACCGTGCCGCGACGGCCCGACAGCGCTTCATTGGGACGGATCTTTCGGCTTTTGGCGCCCCAAACCCATGGGTAGTAGTAGCCTGAGTCGGGTGGCGGATGTCTTTGCGGGAGGGGCGACATGAACCGGCTGGTGATCAATGCAGTGTACGAGATCGAGCTGTGCAGCGGCGAGTTGCGTCGCTGGACTTACCTCGGCAGTGACCAACGGGGCGGGGTCTGGTGGCGGGATACGGAAAGCCGCCTGGAGTTCAACGAGTCCGGACTGATGTACGCATGGCGGGTCGTCGCCAAGGTGGTGGATCGGGAAGCGGGGTGAGCGGGTTGGGCGCCGGGGCGCCGGTTGGCTGGAGCACGGGCGATTCGGACTTTGCTTTTTCGCTCGCCGCGCTTTTGTGCGATGCAGCAAAATGCTAGTCTCCCGTCTTGTGATGCAGCGCATGCGCGCGGGAGCCGGTATGAGTGAAGTAGATCTGAAGCAGTTTTTTCTGGAACGGGTGCGCTTGTTCGAGCATTTTCCGGCCGACAAGGTCGACGAGATCGTCGCCGGATCGCAGCTTGCCACCTTCGAAGGTAACGAGGCGATCCTCGAAACAGGCGACGAAGGGCGATTCATCGGCGTGGTGATCAGCGGCCTGGCCGAGATTTCGGTCAGCGACAACACCGGTACCCGCTCGGTGATCAGTCAGCTGGGCGAAGGAGACGTGTTCGGCGTGATGTCGCTGCTGACCGGCGAGCGCATCGCCGCGGATGTCATCGCCGGCACCCGTTGTTTCGTGCTCTTGATTCCGGCCGCGGTCTTTCACGAATCCATCCTGACCAAGCCCAAGGCCGTCGCGTATCTGTCGCGCCTGCTCGCGGAACGGACCCGCGCGATGTCGGCCGACCCGGCCGTTGCGCAACGCAGCAAGCTCGCGCGTTCGGACGACCCCTACGCACTGTCGCTCGGCAGCACGGTGCGCGGCAAGGTCGTCGCCCTGAACGTCGGGATCAGCCAGATCCACTTCGGCATCTACGACACCCGCGATCTCGGTTCGGATATCCACGGCGTGATCGACAACGCCGATCCGGACGTCGCGCGCGTCAGCGTATCCGTCGGTCCCCACGCCCGCAGCCTCGAGCGGCCGGCGTTTGCGCTGCGGGATCTGTTTGCGGTGATCCAGGAATCGACCCGTCTGCTGGGCGAGGCGTTCGAACTGCATCTGCACGACATCACGGCGGTCGGCCACCGGGTGGTGCATGGCGGCAGCAAGTTCGCCAGCGCGGTGGTGATCACGCCCACCGTGATTGCCGACATCGAGGCCCTGGCGATATTCGCGCCGCTGCACAATCCGATCAATGTCGAAGGCATTCGTCTGGCGATCCAGCGCTTGCCCGACGTGCCCCATGTGGCCGTCTTCGATACCGCGTTCCACCAGACCCTGCCGCCTTATGCCTATCTCTACGGGCTGCCTTACGATCTTTACAAGCGGGACGGCGTCCGTCGATACGGTTTTCATGGCACTTCGCACCGCTATGTGTCGCTCAAGGCGGCCGAGGTGCTCAAGCGTCCGCTCGGCGAGCTCGAGATCGTCTCGTGCCACCTGGGCATCGGGGCGTCGCTGTGCGCGATCGATCATGGCCGTTCGGTCGACACGACGATGGGCATGACGCCCACCGACGGCCTGATCATGCCCAGCCGCTCGGGCAGCATCGACCCGGCCGTCATGATTCACCTGTTGCAGAATCACGGCCTGTCACCGGATGCGCTGGCGACGCTGATCAACACCGAGAGCGGCCTCAAAGGCATTTCGGGTATTTCGAGCGACATCCACGAGATCGAGGCTGCGGCCAGCGACGGCCATCATCGGGCGTTGCTCGCGCACAAGGCGTTCTGCTACCAGGTGCGCAAGAACATCGGCGCGTATGTCGCGGCGATGGGCGGCATCGACGTGCTGGCCTTCACCGGCGACATCGGCGAGACCAGCGCGACCGTGCGCAGCCTGGCCTGTCAGGGCCTGGGCTACATGGGCATCCGGCTCGACGAGGAACGCAACCGTAATCTCGGCAAGCTCGGATGCTGCAAGGTCATCTCGACCGACGATTCACCGGTGACGATCCTGGTGATCGCCAACGACGACGAACGCCTGGTGGCGTGGGAGGCCCTGCGCGCGATCGAGCGCAACGAGTTGATCGCGGCGATGAAGGAAGAACAGGCCGAGGCGCCGATTCCGATCGAGATTTCGGCTCACCATGTGCATCTGTCGCAAGCCGATGTCGACAAGCTGTTCGGGCCCGGGTACCAGCTGACGCCCGAGCATGAGCTGTCGCAGCCCGGCCAGTTCGCCTGTGCCGAGAAAGTGCACCTGGTCGGCCCCAAGGGGCGGATCGCCAACGTGCGCGTGCTTGGGCCGACCCGCAAGGAGACCCAGGTCGAGATCGCGATGACCGAGCAGTTCAAGGTCGGCATCCAGCCGCCGATCCGTCAGTCAGGCGATCTCGCCAACACCCCCGGCGTCACCCTGGAGGGCCCCTACGGCAGTACCACCATCGAGCGCGGAGTGATCTGCGCGCAGCGCCACATCCACATGGCGCCGGAAGATGCGCAGCGTTTCAGGGTGCGCGACAACTACGTGGTGCGGGTGCGCGTCAAGGGCGAACGCGAACTGATTTTCGGCGACGTGGTGGTGCGCGTGAATCCGGCGTTCCGGCTGGCGATGCACATCGACACCGACGAGGGCAACGCCGCCAACATCCGCACCGGCATGATCGGCTATATCGAAGAGATCCAGAGCCGCCACTGAGCGCGCCGCCGCTTCACCGCCCGCCGGGCGGTGCGGGCTGGCGGCGTTCGCGTGCGCGCTCGAGAAAGCCGCACACCTGCTCGGCGCCATCGAGAATCCGCGGCGTATGGCGCTGGATCAGGTCGGGATGCACGAAGAACAGGTTGTCGTGGCGGTTTGCGGCGAGTTCGGGCCAGCGCCGCCACTGGTCGAGCCACTCCGGGCGGGACGCACCCATGCCGCTCGCGACGATCGCTTCGGGGTCGGCCGCGAGCACGCTTTCCACCCCGATGCGCGGCGCGAGCGCGCTCAGCGTGGCGAACACATTCTCGCCGCCGCACAGCCGGATCACGTCCGAAATCAGGTGCTTGTCGTTCACCGTCATCAGCGGCTGGTCCCAGATCTGGTAGAACATCCTGACCTTGGCGCGCCCGCCGAAGCGCGCCTCGAGATCGGCATGCCGGGCGCGAAAGGCGCTGGCCGCCGCCGACGCGACCGCCTCGGTGCCGGCGATCCGGCCCAGGGCCTCGACGCTGTCGGCCACATCGCCAAGGCTGCGCGGCTCGTTGAAGAACACCGGGATGCCCAGTGCTTCGAGCTTGTCCAGATGGGCTTCCGGGTTGCCGCTTTGCCACGCGACGATCAGGTCGGGTGCGAGCGTGGCGATCGCCTCGAGGTCGACGTTGTTGTAGGACCCGACGTGGGTGATCTGGGTCGCCGCCTCCGGGTAGTTGCTGTAGGCGACGACGCCGACGATCCGGTCGCCGGCGCCGGCCGCGAACAGCAATTCGGTGACATGCGGTGCGAGGCTCACGATGCGGCGCGCGGGCTCGGCAAGGCGGATCTCGCGCCCGACGTCGTCTTCGATCAGGATTTCGGCGCCGGCCGGTAGGGCGATCACCGCTGAGGCGATGGCGGCGAGGATTGCCTGCGGCATGTTCATGTTCATGGTATGGCGGGTCCGTGCGCGGAATCGGCGATAATCACCGGCTTCGATTCGATGCCGGGATTCTACGCGATGCGCACAGCCGATGCCCTGATGGTGCAGGGGACGACTTCCGATGCGGGCAAGAGCACGCTGGTCGCGGGCTTCGCACGCGTATTGTCGCGCCGCGGGCTGAAGGTGGCGCCGTTCAAGCCGCAGAACATGGCGCTGAACTCGGCCGTGACCGCGGATGGCGGCGAGATCGGGCGGGCGCAGGCGCTGCAGGCCATTGCCGCGGGGGTGGCGCCCCACACCGATTTCAATCCGGTGTTGCTGAAGCCCTCCACCGACATCGGCGCGCAGGTGATCATTCACGGCAAGGTGGTCGCCAACCTGTCGGCCGCCGATTACCACCACTACAAGCCGATTGCGATGACCGCGGTGATGGCATCGTGGCACCGCTTGGTAGCGGCCTACGATTGCGTGCTGGTCGAGGGGGCCGGCAGCCCGGCCGAGATCAACCTGCGCGATCGCGACATCGCCAACATGGGGTTCGCCGAGCGGGCCGACGTGCCGGTGATCATCGTCGCCGACATCGACAAAGGGGGGGTGTTCGCCCATCTCGTCGGTACGCTGGCGCTGCTGTCGCTTTCGGAGCAGGCGCGTGTCAAGGGCTTCGTGATCAACCGCTTTCGCGGCGACATCGCGCTGCTGCAGCCGGGGCTGGACTGGCTCGAGGCCCGCACTGGCAAGCCGGTGCTGGGCGTCCTGCCCTATCTGCAGGGCTTGTTTCTCGACGCCGAGGATGCGCTCGGCCACGCGCGGGTCGACAAGCAGGCCGCCAAGCTGGCGGCCGTGGCGCCCGCTTATCCGCGCATCTCGAACCATACCGACCTCGATCCGCTGCGCCTGCATCCCGAGGTCGATTTTCGCTGGGTCGGCCCGGGCCAGGCGATACCGCCGGCCGACCTCGTGGTCATGCCCGGTTCGAAAAGTGTGCGGGCGGACCTCGCGTGGTTGCATGCGCACGGCTGGCGCGATTACCTGGCCCGCCATCTGCGCTATGGCGGCAGGATCCTCGGGATATGCGGCGGGTTTCAGATGCTCGGGCGCGGCATCGACGACCCGCACGGCGTCGAGGGTGCGGCGGGCCGGGGCGAGGGACTCGGCTGGTTGGACATCGAGACCGTGCTGACGCGCGACAAGCGCCTCGAAAACGTCGAGGGCATGCTCGTGCAGGGCGGTGCGCAGGTACGCGGCTACGAAATCCACATGGGCGTCAGCACCGGGCCCGACCTCGCGCGGGCGTTCGTGCGACTGGCCGATGGCCGGTTCGACGGCGCGGTGTCGGGCGACGGCCAGATCGCCGGAACCTATGTTCACGGCGTGCTCGACACACCGGAAGCGCTGCAGGCCGTCCTGGGGTGGGCGGGCGCGGAAGATGCGGTCCGGGTCGATCCCGCCGCGCGCCGGCAAGCCGACCTCGACCGCCTCGCCGATGCGATCGAACGCCATCTCGACTGGTCGCGGATCACCGCGATCATGGCCGCGCGCCGGTAGCCAGGCCGTCGCCCGTCAGACCTGACCGGGATCAATTACACCCGGGCCGTAGACCTCCACACTGCCTTCCGACGGCATGCCCGCGCGCAGCGGCGCCTGCCCGAACGGGTGCATCGGCCGGTGGCATATGCCTCGATTTCAGCCTGGGGAGTCTTTCGCATGATGATCAAACTTGTCGTTTTCATTGCCGTGCTGATCGGCATAGCGGTGTTCGGGATGCGCGGCTACCGCAACACGGTGAGGCGTTTCGAAGCCGAGCAGGCAAGGTTCGACGATGCCGCGTCGGCCGTCCGGGCCGAGCACGACGCGAAGCGCGCGTCCTGAGGTGCGGATCATGCGTATACGTTCGATCCCCCTGGCAATCGCGCTCTGCGGTCTCGTCGCGACATCGGCATCCGGCGCCGGGCTGGCCTGTCCGGACATCGCGGAGGCGCGGCAGGTCGCGGTCTGTCCGTCCGCCGAAGAGCTCGAGTACACGTTTCTTGGCTATTGCGGCGATAACGCGCGTCTTTACGGCCGCGACGGCGATACCTGCGAAAGCTTCGAAAACTACCGCAAGGTCAAGGATATCGCCCTGTGGGAATCGGCCGACGGCGCGTTCAGCGGCTACGTCTCGTGCGCCACCGCGCCCGCGGCCGTGCGGGCCGCCGGGCCGGTCCGGATGACGGTCGAGCGCAAGGGGACGTTGACGCTGCTCACCTGCAGCTATGGCGACGACATCCGGCTCGTCCACCGCACCAAGGCAGCTTGCGAGGTGCTCGGGCAAGGCGAATGTGCGCAGCCCGGAGATTGCCGGGCAAGCTGCGAATAGTCGTGGTGGTGTTCGTCGCCCCGGGCACGGTGCGGCGAGGCCGGCGCCCCGGTCGTCCTGTCTGCGCAGGATGGCCGGCGGCATCCGCGCGTGTCGCGTCAGCCGGTCTGCCGGAGCGCCGCGTCCAACTGATCGACCAGTTCGGCCCAATCGGCATCCCGCTGCAGCTCTTCGCGGATGAAGCTGGTCTGCCCGGGGTTCCAGAACGGCGCGTCCGCGAGCGCAAGATCGTGCGCCAGCGGGCGGTTCGCTTCGATGAAGCGCTTGATCGCTTCGGCGTCGCTGGGCAAACCGAGTTGCTCGAACAAATCCGTGAATACATGTACGGGTGTCTGCATGACTGCCTCCGCATGAAAACAGGCCGGCCCGGGTGTGGTGTCGGGCGAGGGCGAAAAACTTGCCGTCCTGACTTTATAGGCCATGATCGTCCGCCTGTCTGCGCCCGGCCCGATGCGTCCGACCGCGTGCCCGCGGTGCTTACTCGCCCGCCGGGTCGTGCGCCTCACCGAATGCCGGCGGCCAGCCCTTGCCGATGAGAACCAGCTCGCTGAGCGGATCGAACGGCTCGCCCTTGACCTGAGCGTCGAGAAAGTCGTTCGCCGCCTCGTGCAGTTGATCGCTGGCGGTGCGGTAGGCGTCGGGGGCGGCCGGGTCGCCTTCTTCCGAGGCCGCGAAGATCACGCGCCAGCGCGCTTCCGCCTCGCGGCAGGCGATGCCCAGTTCGGTGTGGGAGACCTGGCCGCGCCGTGCGACGCCGAATTCGCGGCAGAATTGGTCGGCGGTATTCATGAAGCTCACGACCAGTTCGACCTCGCGAGTGCCGAGGTTCAGCGCGCGGCCGCTGGGCGCCGTCTCGAGCGCGACCAGCAGGGCGGCGTCGAGCACCAACTCACCCGGGCGCGCGATCGGTGCCGGGGCGGAGGTGGTATCGGTCGAGGCCGGCAACAGGTAGTAGCCGAACAGCGTTCCCAGTGCAAGAAGTGCCACCGAAGCGAATGCCGCCGCGCCGCCCGTGCGTTCGCGAATCCATGCCGCGATGCGTGACGTCGGTGCGATACGTTCCCGGGCGGGCGCCGGTCGTCCGCGCTCGGCCGGCGCCGGCAACGGCGCGTTGATGATCGCGGCGATCAGTCCGGCCGGAACGGGTTCATCGAGTTTGGCAGCGAATGCCTGGCGGGCGAGCACGCCGCTTTCCACCAGTTGCCGAAGGCGCAGGCGCAATCCGGCGTCGGCGGTGAGCGCGTTTTCGATATGCGCGTAGTCGGCGTCGTTGGTCAACTGGGCATCGAGATAGGCGAGCAGCGTTTCATCGTCGATCTGCATGTCAGTCTCCAACGCCGATCGTGTCTGCAAGTTTTCCGCGTGCCCGCGCAAGCCGGCTCATGACGGTGCCGACCGGAACCCCGAGTGCCTGCGCGGCTTCCCTGTAAGACAGTCCGTCGATCGTGATCATCATCAACACCATCCGTTGTTCTTCCGGCAACTGCGCGATTGCCTCGCGCACCACGCGCGCATCGCTGCGCGCCTCGACCACGATACGGCCGTCTTCACCCGCCAGCGCGTCGAGCGTTTCGCTGTCGGCCACGGTCTGGTGACGCTGGTGGGCGCGATAGTCGTCGACCCAGGTCGTCTGCAGAATCCGGAACATCCAGCTCGCCAGGCTCGTGCCCGGCTGCCACTGATGCCAGCGCTCGATCGCCTTCAGGCAGCCGGCCTGGACCAGGTCGTCCGCGGCTTGCGCATTGCCGGTCAGGCCGTAGGCGAACCGGCGCAGTCGCGGGAGCAGACTCACCAGTTCGGCGCGGGGGTCGTCGATCGACATTGCGGGTCTCTTATGCTAACAACGGCGAATGGGCGAAAGTATTCCCGCCGGGATGCGGAATTTTTGTCTGCCGGCCGCGTTATGGGATTGAGCACGTTCAGTTGCCACCTGCACGCCGTCGTGCAGGCTGGCGTTCACATCGGAGCGGAGGATTCTAGCATCATGCACACACCGGGCATCGAAGCGCAGCGCAAGGCCGCGGCGGCGGGTTGGCTGGCGCGGCACGCACGCACCGTCGTTGCGGGCATCGCGATCATGGCCATGCTGCCGTTCGAAGCGGTGGTGCTGTCGGCGCCAGGCGCGAGACCGGTGCTTGGATCGATCGGGATGGCCCAGGCGGACGACGATGACGGTGATGGTGACGATGACGGCGGGGGCGGGGCTGCTGCCGGTGGCGGCAGCGATAGCGGCGGCGGGATGGATCACGAACCGTTCGAGCCGGTTGGGCGCGTCGACGCCGAAACGTTCATCGCAGACGAGCTGCTTGCGCTCAATCCCTCGGCGGCGGCACTCGGCCGCGCCACCGCGCTCGGGGCGCGGATAATCGAGCGGATCGATGCCGCGAGCCTGCCGCTGCGCGTGGTGCGCCTGCGCCTGCCGCCCGGCCTGGACGCCCGCAGCGCCCGGCAGATACTCGCCGAGCGCGATCGTGCGACGTTCGAGCTGCATCATCTGTACAAGCTTGCGCAGCAGACCGCCGACACATCCCCGTGTGGCGGCGCCGCGTGCGGTGCCTTGCGGCTGATCGGCTGGCCCGACGATGCGTCCAACTGTGGCCGCAACCAGGCGATCGGCATCGTCGATACCGCCGTCGCGGTGGCGCATCCCGCGCTTGCCGGCGCCAGCCTGCGAACGCGCGAATTCGTCGATGCCGGTAGCGTGCCGGCCGCGGCCGACCATGGCACGGCGGTTGCCGCGCTGCTGGTGGGGCGCCCGGGGAGTGGGTTTCCCGGCATGGTGCCGCATGCGCAGCTGTTCGCCGCCAATCCGTTCTACACGCTGCCTTCGGGCAATGGCGCCGCCAGCACCGTCGGCCTGGTCCAAAGCCTGGACTGGCTGGTGCGCGAGCGGGTGGGTGTGATCGGGCTGAGTCTCGCCGGCCCGTCCAACAGTGTGCTCGAGGCCGCCGTGGCACGGGTGGCGGCCAAGGGCGTCGTGGTCGCGGCGGCGGCCGGCAATGGCGGACAGAATGCGCCGCCTGCGTATCCCGCGGCATTCTCAGGTGTGTTGAGCGTGACCGCGGTGTCGGAAGATCGCCGCATCTACTGGCGCGCGAACCGGGGCGACTATATCGACTATGCGCTGCCCGGCGTGAATGTGTGGACCGTCGGACTCGCGGGCGAGGGCAAGCGCCGCAGCGGTACGTCATTCGCCGTACCCTTCATGGTGGGTCTGGCCTCGCAGTCGCTGGCGCAGCGTGCGCTCGGGCGTGATCAACTGCTCAAGGGCGAGCTTGCGGCGCTGACCGACCTGGGGGCGCCGGGGCGCGATCCGGTGTTTGGCTGGGGCAAGCCGCGCTTCGGCGGGATCTGCCACTGAAGGCGGAACGGCCAGTCGGTTGCGCGTATTCAGATTCCGCCGGATTCCGGGGCCAGACGTTCGACGGCCGCCGCGATCCGCTTCGGGGTCGCGAGCTTTCCCGGCAGCGCCGCCGACAGCATGGTCTGGCGCTGCTTGCCGGCGCTGAACCAGGTGCGCCGCACATAGTGCCCGAGCAGGGGCGCGTAGTCCCACGTCACCACCTGCACCGGCACGAACAGGACCGGCAGGTAGCTGCGGCAGATGACGTGGAAGGTCTCGAAGTCACCCGCCGGCACGTAGCTCATGCGCATGTCGGCGACTTCGCATTCCCAGCGGAAAGTCTGTGAGCGGCGATTGCCGCCCCGGGTCCAGGTGGTGTGGCGGGTTTCGACGAAGCTGACCTTGTTGCCGGGCGCCAGCGGCCACAGCTTGCCCGGGTCGCCATCGATGGTGCTGTCGACCTGCCCGGTCGGGGTGGTGTAGCGCGTTCGCGGGGTGAAAAAATCGAGGCCGCTGCGCTGTTGCGAGCCGTCCTCGGTGATCCATGCGATGCCGCGGCCGTCGATGGCGGTGATCCTGCGAACGCGCGTGCCGCCATAGATGAAGGTGTCGCCGCGCGCCCGGTGCGGCCGCGCGGCCGGCGGCAGGTTCGCGGGCACGGTGCGGTTGGCGAGCGCCTGGGCGCTGCTGGCGATCATCCTGTCGGGGTCGTCGAGACCGATGGCGGACAGGTTGGCGCAGGCGCTCAGCCCGAACGCGGTGCCGCCGAGCGCGGTCAGTAACAGCGGTTTCATGACGCTTGGCCCTCCGGCCGGCCGCGCCCGGGTCAGGACGCGGTCTTGGTTTCACCCGTTTCGATGCATGGACGGTAGTCCACGTTGAACGCGCGGGCAATGTGCACCATCACTGCGGCTTCGGCGATGCGGCGCTGGGCGAACTGCGGGCCTTCCTGCAGGGAGTGTGAAAAGTCCAGCGCAAATTCGCGTTCGCCATCCTCCACCACCAGGTTGAGCCCCGCGCGCGACGACGACACGGCGACGCTGATCGCCGCCGCGTGCGCGACCCGGCCGCGACGGCTCGACACGAAGTCGCCCGCGATCACGTCGAAACTGTCGCGCCCGCCCAAATGTATCCCGGCGCGCCGGAACACCGCGCCCAACCCCGCCTTGGTTTCGCCCACGCCCTGGTCGTCCTGGGTCCATGCGCCCGAGATCACCAGGTGATTCGGGTTGCGCGCATCGGCCTTGCCGCTGCGGGCGGCGACCGCGTTCACGCTGCGGGTGCCGAGTTTGTGGATCGCGGTGTGAATCCACCACTGGCCGCCGCTGCTGAGGCGGCGGCCGTCGAAGCGTTCCGGTACGGTCAGGTCTTCGATCGGATCGACGAACACGGTGAGTGCCGGTTTGCGGGTGCGCTCGATGCGTTCGCCCAGGCATGCCAGGCCCAGCGAATAGTCGGTGCTGACATCGCTGACCTGGCCGCGCAAGGCACTGGGTTGTCCCTGGGTCGGCAGGGTGGCGCAGCCGCCCACGAAGATGGCGGCAACGGCCGCTGCAAGATTGGATCTGATCGTCATGATCGCGCTCTCCCGAAATGTCGATGGCTGGGTCGGGCACGTGGTGCGACGACGGCCCTTGCGACCACAACGCGGCGCCGCACGAAATATTCCCGTGCCGCGCGATGGCGCGATCGAGGAAGGCGTGGAGGTGTAACGAAAGTGTAAGAGCAGGGGCAAAAAGGCCGCACCGGGAATAAGCCGCCGGCGCGGGCGTTATCGGAGTAACGGTGCCACCCAGCGCGGCCCGGAACGTGATTCCCGCCCCAACCCCCTGGAGAACGACATGCACTTCGAATTCGATCAATACCCGGTCATCGAATTGCTGGCACGCTTTGCGATCGACGTGCTGGCCATGATCATGCTGGTGTTCGGCATGTACTACCGGCGCTACCGCGACAAGGAACTCGTGACCGCGGCGGCGATGTTCAACATCTTCGCGTTCGCGGTGCTGACGATCCTGTCGTCGGTCGAGTTCAGCATTGCCGCCGGCTTCGGCTTGTTCGCGATCCTGGCGCTGTTCTCGTTGCGTTCCGAGCAGATCAGCAAGATCGAGATTACCTATTTCTTCGGCAGCGTGGCGATCGCGGTGATCTGCTCGGTGCTGGGGACCACGCTCGGCTTCGTGGCCGCGGTGGTAGCGCTGGTGCTGATCGCCGCGTGGATCATCGACCATCCGCGCATCTTGTGCTCGGCCGATGGGGTGAGGATCACGCTCGACAAGATCGATACCCATGCGCTGTCGAACCCCAACGCGATGTGCGCCGAGCTCTCGGGCCGTCTCGGGGTCGAGGTGATGTCCTACCAGATCACCGCGCTCGACTACATCAACGACATGGCCCGCATCAACGTCTTTTATCGCAAACGCTGAGGAGCCCGACAATGAACGCGACCGTAGACCCCCGCCGCTGGATCTACCAGCCCTTTGCCCCGATTTCGCTCGCGGCGCTCGACGCCAAGGCGGCGATGCTCGAGCGGCTCGACAACAAGTATGTGGTGCATGAAGCAGCCCTGCGCCAGGCGTTGCCGCAGCTCGTCGAGCACTTCGACGTGCTCGAGATCGGCGGCCGGCGGGCTTTCACCTACGATACCTGCTACTTCGACGATGCAGAGCGTCACTGCTATTTCGACCATCACCAGGGGCGGCGCAGGCGCTGCAAGGTGAGGGTGCGCAGGTACACCGACGCGCAATTGTGCTTCGTCGAGGTCAAGCTGAAGGACAGGCGCGGCATCACCGTCAAGAAGAGGCTCGACTACGCGGTCGACAAATACGGCATGCTCGACGCCGCCGCCCTGGCGCATGTCGACGCGTCGTATCGCGGCCTGTACGGCGAGCCCTTCGCCTACGCGCTGGGGCCGGTCATCGACATGCGTTATCGGAGAATCACCCTGGTCGCCCGCGATGGCGGCGAGCGCATGACCATCGACTGCGACCTGCGCTTCGACTCGCAGGGGCGGGCGCGCCGCATCGACGACAGCGCCCTGATCATCGAGACCAAGTCGGCCAACGGCAACGGAATCGCCGACCGCATCCTGCGCGCCCAGCATCAGCACCCGGTGCGCGGCTGCTCCAAGTACTGCTGCGGGATGGCTTCGTTGCAGGTGGTCGATCGTCACAACACGTTCCTGCCGGCGCTGCGCAAGCTCGACATCCTGCCGCAGCGCCACTGAGCGCGGCCGCTCACACCGTCACGATGTTCACGGCCTCGCCGAACACCGACTGCACCACCGGCACCAGATGCTCATGGTGGGTCATGAACAAGACCTGGGTGCGTTCCGAGAGCGCTGCCAGCGCCGCCAGCCCCGCCGCGGAGCGGCCGTCGTCATAGTTGATGAACAAGTCGTCGGCCAGAAAAGGCAGGGCGTGCGCCTGGCCGATGTGCATCTCGAGCGCGGCGAGGCGCAAGGCGAGGTAGAGCTGATCGCGGGTGCCGTCACTCATGCCGGTGATGCCGACGGTGGCGCCACCCGGGCGCATGCCGTCGAGCGTGGGGGGATCGGACTCGAAATCGACCACCAGGCGGACGAAGGAGCCCAGCGTGAGCCCGGTGAAGATCTCGCTCGCGCGTTCCAGCAGCGGGCCCTGGCGCGTTTCGCGGTAGCGATCGATGGCCCAGCGCAACAGGCGGGCACCGATGTGGACCTTGATGAAACGCTCGGCGGCATCGGCCATGCCGGCCAGCGCCTCCTGGCGCGCGGCCGCGGCGCGCGCGGCGTCGTCCTGTCCGGCAATGCGGTCGCGCTCGGCGCGGGCGGTCGTCAGCTTGGCGGTGCACTGGTTCAGTTGGTCGCTGACCGACTCGAGTTCCCGCGGGAGTTCGCCCAGCCGGATCGCGACCTGTGCCAGGTCGGCGCCGGCGACTTCGTCGCACAGGGTGTCGAGAGGCAAGCCGTCGCCGCCGCTTTCGGCGGCCTGGCGGGCGTCGCGCACGGCTTGTGCGATCAGGCGGCGTTCGTCCGAGCGCCCGATCGCCTCGCGCAGCGCCTGGCGGGTGGTCACGCCGGCGAGTTGCATCAGCGGGGCGATGCGTGCTCCGGCGCGTTCGAGCTGTTCCTCGGCCTGGACGAGATCGGCGCTGAAACGTCGCAGTTCGGCGGCAAGGCGTACCGATTCCTTGCGCTCGTCGTGTGCTCGGGCAAGGCGGTTGCTTAACAGCGCCGCGATCTCCGCGGGCGGTTGGCCGGCCAGCTCGGGTGCGAGCGTCCCGGCCAGCGCACCCGCCGTCTGGGCGAGGTCGTCGAGGTCTCTCTGCATCGTCGCGATGCGGGTCTTGCGCAACTTGCGGATGTCGTTCAGGTGCTCGTCGATCGCGACGAACAGCTTCAGCGCGCCTTCGGCCGCGCCGACTTCGGTGCGCTCGGGAAGGCCCGCCCGGCGCACGTTGTCCGCCCAGGCTTGCTGCCATTCGGCACGCATGGTCTGTGCCTGCGCGAGCGCGTCCGCGAGATCGCCGAGTGCCCTGGTCGCGTCGTCGTGCTGACTCTGCAGTGCGCGCCGGTGCGCCTGGCGGGCGGTTGCGGTGTCGACCCGGGCGCGGGCAGTTTCGATCAATGCATCGAGTTCGCCGTCGGGCGGCGCGGTTTCATCGCACGCCGTGAGTGCCGCGGCCAGCCGGGTTGTCGCTGCTGCCGCGGCCTCGGTCTGCAGGGCGAGGTCGGCGCCGGCCTGGTCGGCGGCGTCGGCGGCTGCCAGGGCGCGGTCGCGTGCGGCCCGCCAGTCCTCGAAGGCGGACAGCGGCATGCCGGGAAGGCCGAGCGTGCCCACACGTTGCAACCATTGCTGGTCTAGGTCCGCGAGGGCTGCATCGAGCGTGGCCAAGCGCGCGCTGTGGTGGTCGAGTTGCAGCCGATGTCGTTCGTGTTGCTCGATCTTGCCCTGCAGGCTGGCGGCTTCCTGGGCTTTGTCGTGGCGCAGGTCCGCGAGTGTGTCGGCATCGCGAACCCGGTGCTCGTATTCGTCCGCGGCCGCTTCGACCGGGCGGTCGCCGCGGCGCAGCCGGGCCCAGACGTGGTCGCGTTCGCCGCGGGCACGGACGATCTCGTCCCGAGTCACGGCCTGATGCTGGGTCCTCAATTGTGCGATCTCGAGCGCCAGCGATGCGATGGACAGTTCGAGTTCGACCTTGCGGGTCGCGTGGTTGCGTCGGTCGCCTTTAAGCTGCTCTTGTTCGGTGCGCAGTTGCCGGGGCAACTCCGGTGGGGGCAGCGTGAGCGCGCGCAACTGGTGGGGCGAGAGATGCCAGGCACCTAGTTGCAACAGCGCCGCGTCGAGCGTCTGGCGTGCCTTGGCGAGCTTGCTTTCGTCACGCTTGCGCATGGCCTTGAGGTCGCCGAGCTGTTGCGCTTCGGCGAGCGCGGCACGAAGCTCGGGCGGCGCCTCTATCGGGGCCGCGCCGGCGAGCTGTGCCGCGATGGCATCGAGGTCGCGCGTCTTGGCTCTCGCGGCGGCGTCCGCGGCGAGGACCGATTGCTGGGTTGCGCCATGGCGTTTGATCAGGTCGTGAATCGCGAAACGCACCGGTACGGGAGGGAGGCGATTCTCGAGCACATGCTCGAGGTGTGCGCTTGCGAGCGTGCCCGTGTCGCCCCATCCGAGTTGACGCACCCGGTCGGCGATGGATGCCCGGTGGCCGTCGATCTCGATCTGGCGCTTTTCGATGTCCAGCGCATGCGAGCGGGTTTGTTGGACGCGCGCGGCCAGGTCCTCGATGGCTGGCGCGTGCCGTAGCGGCGCTTCGTCGACGTTTTTCGTTGCCAGGGCCGAGCGCGCTTCGGCCGCAAGGCGGCGGGTGAGGTCCGCTTGCGATTCGGCCGCCACGGCCGCGGCTTCGGCTTCGGCGTAGATCTGGAGCGCGTCGGCGGGCAGTTCAGGCAGGGCGCCCAGCGCCGCCAGCTCTGCGGACCGGTCCTTGAACGTGCGCACGGCTGCGGCGACGCGCCGAATCCGCTCGAGCCGTACGCGTTCGCTTTCGCGGGCGCGAAAGTCCAGGCGGCGTGCTTCGAGTTCGGCTTCCAGTGTTTCGATGTTCGTGCTCGCGTCGGTCCACGCGCGCGTTCGCATCGTGGTGGCCTTGAGGCTGGCATCGGCGGCAGCGAGGGCGTCGGCGGCGACATAGTAGGCGCGCTCGCCGGATCGGCGTCTGGCCCACAGCTTGTCGGCTTCGGCTTCGAGCGCGTCGCGCACGTGGCCGAGGCTGGCGATGCCCGCCGCCGACTGAAACAGGATCCGCCCGACGTCGTTCGAGGCCTTCAGGATCTCGTTGCCGCCGGCGATCAGGCGTCCGTGGTCGAGGCCGAACATCTGGTCGTAGAAGGCGCGGTCGGCATTGCCCAGGAAGGCGGCGAGCGCATTCTCCGGCAGCGCCGAGCCGTGCGCGTCCATGAGCGACTTCGCCTTCTTGACCCGTTGAAACCCGAAGGTCTTGCCGGCGTCGGAGATGAGCGCACCGAGCCGCATTTCGGCCTTGGGGTGCAGGAAATCGTAGGCCGAACGCATTTCGATGCCGAACAGCAGGTCGAGGATGGCATTGCGCACCGTCGACTTGCCGGCTTCGTTCGCGCCGACCAGCAGATGAAAATCCCTTGTCGCGGCCGGCAGGGCGATGCTGCGGTCGGTGAACTTGCCGTAGCGGCTGAGATCGAGGCGGTCGATGCGCATGGCTCAGTCCGCCTTGATCAGGTGGGCGACGAGGCCGGGTATGACCGCGGTGACCAGCGCGCCGAGCTCGCCGCGGCGGATCGCGTCGAGCTCGGGCAGCAGCGCTGCGAGTTCGTGCGGCGCGCGATCCGCGAGCTGGCGCAGTTCGTCGGTGAGGCCGGCGATCAGATCCTGATCGGCCGGGGCGTGGTCCAGCAGGGCCTGCAGGTCGGCGATCGCATCGCCGCGCGCGCGTACCGCGGCCGCATCGAGCGGGGCTGTGGTTTCCACCCGCACCTTCTCGATCCAGACCCGCCCACCGCCCAATGCGGCCGCGATCGCGACCACTTCGGCGCGCAGGCGCGCCTCGTTGCCGAACAGGTCGCCATGCGCGCCGCTGCGGCCGCACAAGGTCACCCGCAGTGCGACAGGCCTGTCCGATATCTGAGATTCGATCAGGTGCCCGAGCGCGCCGGCCACGCACTGCACCGCTGCGGCCAGGTCTGCGGCCGCGCTCACGTCGACCTCCAGGCGCTGCCAGCGCAACACGTCGGAAAACAGTCGCTCGAGGGCAGTGATGTGCCCGTCCTCGACCGTCACGATCACCGCGCCGCGGGCACCGCACTCGCGAACATGGCGTCCCTGCAGGTTGCCCGGGAACACCACCCATGGGTCGGTGTGCAGCACGGCAAACTCGTGCACATGGCCGAGCGCCCAGTAGTCGTAGCCCTTCGCGACGAGTTCGGCCAGCGTGCATGGCGCGTAGCTTGCGTGGGCGGTGTGCAGCACGCCGATGTTGAACCATCCGGCGAGTGGCGCCGGATAGGTGACCGCGAGGTTGTCGGTGGTCGCGGCCTGCCTGAAACTCTGGCCGTGAAGCGCGACCTTGAGGGACTCGATGCGATGGGTGTGAGCGTGGTGCGACCCGAACGCGATCACGTTGGGTGGCAGCGAAAGCCGCTTGGTCATCTCGTTTTCGGCGTCGTGGTTGCCATAGACGATGAATGCCGGAATGCCGGCGGCGGACAGCCGACCCATCTCGCGTGCGAAGAACACGCCGGTGTTGTAGTCCTTCCAGTTGCCGTCGTACAGATCGCCGGCGATGATCACGAAATCGACCTGCTCATCGACGGCCGCTCGCACCAGGTTCGAGAACGCTTCGCGAGTAGCGGTGCGCAACAGCTCGGTCGGCGCGTCGGCATAGGCCGACAGCCCGGTGAGCGGACTGTCGAGATGGATGTCGGCGGCGTGGATGAACTTCATCGGGAATGCGAATAAAAAACGGGATCAAAGCATACCAGTCGCCGTACCGCGAGAATTGGGAAGCCGCGGGCGATAGCCCGGTTGCATGTCTGAACGGTCTTGCAGCGTGTTGTGCCGATGGGTTTGGTACGGTTAGAACGAACACCGTCGAGTGTGACAAACTGCATGGATTCCGGTTGATGTGCCGGGTGCAGGTGTTGATGATGCTTAAGCCTTCCTGTACCCAGGGTTGTTGCTCCAGTGCAACACTTTTGCCTGAAATACCCGCGCAAATGTGTTTTGGGGTTGCGTGCCGCTGGCACGGTTTGCACAATGGCTGCAACTTCTCAATTGAGAGGTAAGTCGGGCCGGCCAACCGTCGGTTTCAACTTCAAACTAGAGGAGAAATTCATGCAGAAGAAACTTATCGCGCTGGCTGTCGCCGGTCTGGTATCGGTTCCGGCCTTCGCTCAGTCGAACGTCACGATTTACGGCCGTATGGACGTTGGTGTGTTCAACAAGGACGACGCAAACGGCAATGGCGTTACCCGTGTCGATTCGAGCGGCTGGACCACCTCCCGTCTTGGTTTCAAGGGCTCGGAAGATCTGGGCAATGGCCTCAAGGCGATCTTCCAGATCGAAACCAGGCTGGAAAATGACAGCAGCAGCACCTTTGGTTCGGCTCGCGACACCTTCGTCGGCCTGACCGGCGGCTTCGGTACCTTGATCGCCGGCCGCAACTCGACCCCGTTGAACAACTGGTTGCCCGAGTATGATCCGTCGGGCGTCGCGAACGCGTTCCGTACCTCCAACGTCGATTTGCGTGGCTCCTTGGAAACCCGTGTTAACAACTCGGTCGTCTATGCCGCACCGACCTTCAGCGGCGTCGAATTCGCCGCCCTGTACGCGCCGGATGAAGATGACACCGTCAGCGAAGATATCTACGGTATCGGCCTGCAGTGGAAGAGTGGCCCGATCGCGGCAATGTTCACGTGGCATGCGATTGACAACACGGTCGATAACTTCGCCGTTGGTTTCAGCTACAACTTCGGCGTAGCCAAGATCCACACCAACTACATCTTCAACGAATTCGACGCTTCGGGTACCGAAGACGAACAAGCTTGGGCAATCGGCGTTTCGGCTCCGATCGGCGCTGGCTCCGTTGGTCTCGGCTTCACTCAGCAAACCGATATCGCTGGTATCGCCGACAATGACATCGACGTCTGGGCGCTGACCTACAAGCACAACCTGTCGAAGCGTACCTACGCTTACGCCGGTTATCAGTACAAGGATCGTGAAAACGGTTCTTCGCAAGACACCTACGGTGTCGGCGTTGCTCACCACTTCTGATCTTTTCAGAATCAGTTGAAAGTAAAAACAGGCGCTTCGGCGCCTGTTTTTTTTGCCTGTTCGTCTTGGTGGATGCTCCGCCGACCGGTGTGCTTGCTGTTTTTTTGCACCGCGCACGTGCATGCATGCATCGTGGTGGTGCGCCTATATTTGTGCGATGAATGTATCGATTAATCTGGCTTTCTTATAGTGTTGTAAATACGCACCTACGCGGATAGTTCTTGCTCCGTGCCGTTTACCGTTAGCACAATGAGCTTGCATCATTATTGCAAGGCCGGTTTGGAAGGGCCAAATTTCCATTCAGTAGCATAATCCTGGAGGTGCTTATTCATGCGTATGAAGCTTATTTCGGTAGCAATTGGGGCCTTGGTGTCGGCGTCGGCGTTTGCGCAATCGAACGTGACCGTGTATGGCATTCTGGATATCGGCTTGTTCTCGATCGATGACGATGCCGGCAATGGTGTCACCGCCGTCGAGTCGAGCGGCTGGAGCACGTCGGTTTTGGGGTTCAAGGGTAGTGAAGATCTTGGTAATGGTCTGAAGGCCATTTTCCAGATTGAAACCGCACTGACCAACGACAGCAGCAGCACCTTTGGCGATGCGCAGGACACCTTCGTCGGACTTGAGGGCGGCTTCGGTACGGTGGTCGCAGGGCGTATTTCGACGCCGCTGAACAACTGGATGGGCGATTTCGATGCCAGTGGCGCATCCAACGCGTTCCGTTCCACCAACGTCAACCTGACTGCCTTCACGGGCGAAGCGAACGGCCTGGAAACGCGGGTCGATAACGCTGTCGCCTACGTTGCGCCGACCTTCAGCGGCATTCAATTTGCCGCGCTCTATGCACCGGATGAAGATGACTCGATCAGCCACGACGTTTACGGTATTGGCCTGCGCTACGATGCTGGTCCGATCTCGGCCATGTACACTTGGCATGCCGTCAACAATCTGGTGGATAGCCATACCGTCGGTGGTGCCTATGACTTTGGCGTTGCCAGGCTGATGGCGACCTACATCCTCAACGATGCGGATGCGTCGGCTCTCGAAGATGAAACCGCCTGGGGTCTCGGGGTTTCAGCGCCGATCGGCGCCGGGGTGGTGTCGCTCGGCTTCACCGCGCAGTCGGATGTCGAAGGTATCGACAGCAACGATATCGATGTGTGGGCGCTGGCGTACCAGCATTCGTTGTCGAAGCGTACGTATGCCTATGCGGGTTATCAGTATCAGGATCCCGACAACGGGAGCTCGCGAGACACCTTCGGTGTGGGCATCGGCCACTCGTTCTGATTCGCGAATACACCTCTGGTTTGGGAAAGCGGGTGCTTCGGCACCCGTTTTTTTCGCATGCGCGCCACGGTAAACGTGGCCGTTTCAATGGCGGTGGTATCGATAAGATGCGATACGGCCTGACACCCAGTGCTTTTTACTGAAGCCGGCGCAAGTACTCGCGGGTGAACATTCTTTCCGGCAGGTCGCGCAGCGCCATCGTCTGGTACTCGAGGACAGACGTTTCACCCTTCTTGAGCGCGTCTTCCATGACCAGCCGGGTTGGCCGCAGTCGTCCGGCCAGTTCGCGAAACTCCTGGTAATAGGCGGTCTTCATCAGGCGGCCCGACAGTGCATAGAAATCGGCCTTGAGCGGGCGGTTGTCGTCCTTGGCAACCCAGTATCGGACTTTGGCGTAGGTTACGCCCCGGTCTACGGCCGTCAATTCCAGCACATGGGCTTCTTGTCCGTCGAGTGTCTCGCTGCCGGTCAATACCGGGTTGTAGTCGCCTGCGAAGTTGGCCCGGGCCAGGTCGCCGTTGGCCACCTGGCCGGTCAGCCGCTGCGAAAGCGAGATCCGCACCGGCTGAGATACCGAAGGCATGAAAATCCACAAATCGCGGCCGCGCATCAGCAGGGCCTGACCGCGTTCGGATGCCGGCGACATGGTAAGCACGATCGTGTTTTCGTTACCACGCGAGAGTACCCGGAACTTGCGTTCATCGCCGCTGACACCGTCGCTGAAGTTGGTGATGGTGATGTCGGTCTGAAAGCTCTCGCGTGGAAACCTGATTTCATCCGCGCGTTCGACGATCTGGCGGGCGGCGGCGCCGCCGGCGTCCTGCGCCAGGGCCATCCGTGGTGCTATCAGAAATGCCACAGTCGCTGCGCCGGCCGTCACGAATTGTCTTCTGTTTCGATCGATTGGGCTCATGGATGCTATCCTTGACAAGTATTTGCTCATTGTGGCCCATTGACATGCCAATCGTACAGGTCGAAAACGTCAGTAAGCGCTATATGCTGGGCGATCAGGAGGTCAATGCACTCCAGAATGTTACGCTTTCGATCGAACCCGGCGTATTCCTGGCGATTGCCGGCCCGTCCGGAAGCGGCAAATCGACGCTGCTCAACATCATCGGGTGCATCGATACGCCCACCGAGGGCAAGGTGCTGGTCGACGGACGCGATGTCTCTGGTCAGACGCCCGATCAGCTGGCGGATGTCAGGGCGCGCACCCTTGGATTCATATTCCAGACCTTCAATCTTCTGCCTGTCCTGTCGGCCGAAGAAAACGTGGAGTATCCGCTCTTGCAGTTGCCTGAGCTCGGCAAGGCCGAGCGCGCCGAGCGTATCAAGCACTATCTTGCGATGGTCGGGCTCACCAAATATGCAGGCCATCGCCCCAATCAGTTGTCCGGCGGGCAGCGCCAGAGGGTGGCGATTGCACGCGCGTTGGCAACGCATTCCCGGGTGGTGCTTGCCGATGAACCGACTGCGAACCTCGATCGCAAGACCGGCGAGAGCATCCTGCGCCTGATGAAAGACATCAACCGCAAGGCCGGTACGACCTTCATATTTTCGACCCACGACAAGCGGGTCATGAACATGGCTGATCGACTGGTGCGCATCGAGGATGGCAAGATCTCGGCGCTGGGCATGAAGGCCGAGGGTCGCTGGGTATTCGTGCAGGACCGGCGCGAACCCGAAGACGAAGATCCCGAGATCTGAAGACAGACCATGGCACCTCCGATGAATCGAATCACCCTTTCCCTTCTGACGGCGGGCTCGCTGGTCCTGACCCCCGCAACCGCGGCCGAAGGGCTCGATGACCTGTTTGATCTCGATGCGCCGTTGGACGGTGCAGTCGAAGCGGTCCCCGCCGCGGTTTCGCCCCCCGAAGACGCCACAGAAGTACCCGATCCTGCATTGGACGACGCTTTCAGGCTTGACGTCGCCGAGAGCGAACCGGCGTCCGGCCATAAGGGGGGCCCGCGCCTGTCGGGTTATGGCGAGATCTCGGCGGCTCATACCACACCGGATCCGGAACACTGGTCGAAGCTCAGGGCACGGCTCGAGCTTGCCGCCACCGGCAATCTCGGATCCGGAGTCAAGTACAAGGTGACGGGGCGTGCGGATCTCGACGGTGCATTCGATCTCGAGGACGACTTCTATCCCGGCGCGGTTCGTCGTGATCAGCGGCGTGAGTTCATGTGGCGTGAAACCTACCTCGACTTCGGTAGCGGTGACCTGGAGTTCAGGCTGGGTCGCCAGCATGTGGTTTGGGGGGAAGTAGTGGGTTTGTTCGTGGCCGATGTGGTCTCGGCACGCGACATGCGCGAGTTTCTGCTGCCGGAGTTCGAGTCGATGAGAATTCCGCAATGGGCCGCGCGGGCGGAGTATTTTGCCGGCGAGACCCATTTCGAGGCCTTGTGGATCCCCTATCCGAGCCACGATGACATCGGCAAACCCGGTGCGGATTTCTACCCTTTTCCGATCCCGGGCAACACACCGATCCACACTGTCGAGCGTGACACCGAGCTGTCGAATACCAACTGGGGCCTGCGGGTGTCCCATTTGGTGGCTGGATGGGACCTGAGCGCCTTCTACTACCAGAGTCTCGATGCATCGCCCACCCTGTATCGACTGCCTACCGGGCTCGAGTTGCGCAACGACCGGATCAACCAGGTGGGTGGCACCTTTTCCAAGGACTACGATACCTTCGTGCTCAAAGGAGAGGCGGTGCATACCCGGGGAAGGCGCTTCCTGACATCCGAGCCGAGCGCGCCCTTCGGGCTGGACGCGTCGAATACGCTCGACTATGTCATCGGCGCCGATCTGCCTCATGACGACTGGCGTTTCAATGCCCAGTACTACGGTCGCTACACCTTCGACCATTCGGATGGGATGACAGTGGACCAGGATGAACATGGGCTCACTTTCCTGGTAAACCGGAAGTTTGGCGGTAGCTTCGAGGCAGAGCTTCTGTATGTGACCAGTCTCAACCGCACTGACTATATGTTGCGCCCGAAGCTGGTGTGGAACATGACTCAGGAGTGGCGTGCCCAATTCGGTGTCGATGTGTTCGGCGGCCCCGACGATGGTTTGTTCGGTCGCTTCGACGATAGTGACCGTGTCTACGTCGAGGTACGTCGGTGGTTTTGACCTGAGCTTTGGTGTCATCAAGGAGCCTATGACGCCTTTCACATTTTCATGCGAGCTTACAAAAAATAAACCACTTCAGACGTGCGGGCGGCGGAATGTAGAATATGTCGCTTTCCGTCACCCGGGCGACCGTTCATTTTCGTTCCATTTTGAGCCGCCTCGTGCGTTTTTCCCGGGGTGATGGAGCGGATCGTGCGTAGTATCGGCAACCAGCGAGGGCTGTAATGGCCATCAACCAAATCAATAGGGGTCTCAGATGATCACACAAACTGTTCCTCGTGCATGGGCGGATGTGCGCAACCTGTTTTGCGCGGCCCTCGCCGCCGGCTTGCTGGCGGGGTGTGCCACGAGCTATCCGCCAGCACCTGTCAGTGCAGCCGATTCGGCGTACAACTACGTGATCGGGCCAGGTGATACGGTCAATATCATCGTGTGGCGAAACCCCGAGCTATCGATGTCGGTGCCCGTACGACCGGATGGCAAGATCACAACGCCCTTGGTTGAGGATTTGCCCGCGCTTGGTCGTGATTCCACTACTCTGGCCCGGGAGATTGAAAAGGAACTGGGCAAGTTTATCCGTGAGCCGGTGGTTACGGTGATCGTGACAAGTTTCGTGGGGCCGTTCAGCGAGCAGATTCGGGTTGTGGGCGAGGCTGCAAAGCCGCAGGCACTGCCCTATGTACAGAACATGACACTTGTGGATGTCATGATTCAGGTGGGCGGAGTGACCGATTTCGCGGCGGGTAATCGTGCCAGCATCCTGCGCACTGCTCAAGGCAACAAACAGTTCAGCGTCAGGATTGACGATTTGCTGAAAAGTGGCGATTTCGGTGCGAATGTCGAGATGTTGCCGGGCGACGTATTGGTGATCCCGCAGAGCTGGTTCTAATAAATTAAATTCGCCAGAGGTTCGGCGTATGTGCTTGCAGTCTCGCGCTAGGCTGCGGCACTTCTGAGAAGCAGGACGCATGGAAGAAATCATCTCGAAGCTTATCGGTGTATTGCGCGGCATGTGGCGCTATCGCTGGTGGGGACTCATCACCGCCTGGGTCGTGGCGATTGTCGGCGGTGTCGTGATCTATAAAATGCCGGACAAGTATGAATCGACGGCACGAGTATTCGTTGACACCCAGTCGGTTTTGCGGCCGTTGATGTCTGGGTTAGCCGTTCAGCCCAATGTTGATCAGCAGATCGCGATCCTGAGCCGTACGCTGATAAGTCGCCCAAACGTCGAGAAGCTAATTACCATGGCGGATCTTGATCTCCAGGCCACGACGTCCGTTGAGCGTGAAGCACTGATCGCGAGCTTGACCAAGGGGCTTCGCATTCGCACGACGGGTAGGGACAAGATTTTCACGCTCGCCTATCAGGATAGCGATGCAGCGAGAGCTCAACGTGTGGTCCAGGCGTTGCTCTCGCTGTTTGTCGAATCGGGGTTGGTGGGCAAACGCCAGGATTCGGACGCGGCCAGAAAGTTCATCGAAGATCAGATTGCCAGTTACGAAACGCGCTTGGCAGAGGCCGAAAATCGGCTTAAGGATTTCCGACTGCGGAACATGGCGCTGATGGGTGAGGGGGGCGACTATATCTCGCAGATCGGGGCCACGTCTCAGCAACTTGCACAGGCACGACTCGAGTTGCAGGAGGCCGAGACCTCGCGGACGGTTTTGCAGCGCCAATTGGTGGGTGAGGAGCCGGTTTTGTTGCCTCAGCACAATATGGCGTCATCGGTTTCCATTCCCGAGTTGGATGGTCGGATAGAAGTACTGCGCAAGAATCTCGACTCGCTCTTGCTTCGATATACGGAGCAGCACCCGGAAGTGCTCTCAGTCAGCCGCTTGCTGAAGGAGCTTGAAGGGCAGAAAGCTGCGGAGGTGGAGAGGATGATGTCGAGTGGAGCGGCGCAATTCGCGTCCCTTGATGCAAATCCTGTCTATCAGCAGATGAAGCTGGCTCATGCCGATGCCGAGTCGCGCGTTGCGGCTTTGCAGGCGCGTGTAGCCGAATATGAGCGAAGGCTTGCCGTTATGCGCGAGAAGGCAGAATTGGTTCCCAAGCTCGAAGCCGAACAGGCACAGCTGAATCGCGACTACGATGTCCAGAAAAGAAACTACGAACAGTTGGTGTCGCGACGAGAGTCAGCTTCGATGTCGGTTGAAATGAGTGCGCAGTCGGGAATTGCCGACTTCCGGGTGATCGACCCACCGAGCTTGGCGACCAAGCCCTCAGCACCGAACCGGATCTTGCTCGTCCCGTTGGCGGGACTGGCAGCGCTCGGCGCAGGCATCGCGCTGATGTTCCTGCTTGCGCAGTTGCGACCCACCATTATGGATGGCGGTATGCTGAGGGAAGTGACTGGTTTGCCAGTGCTCGGAGTTGTCTCGTTTCAGCGGGATCCGGCTGTGGTTAGGGCGGCTCGCTACAAAACAATCGCTTTCGCGTTGATCTTATTGATGTACCTGGCAGCACTGGGCGCGTCGGCGCTGGCGCTTCACCTCCTGCAGCGTTGATGGAACCATCGACATGAGTTTAATAGAAAAGGCAGTTCAACGGCTTGATCAGCTCAAGCAAGCCGACCAGTCGTCGAATCCAGAAGAGATCGCCACCGAGCGTGCGGGTTCGGTTCAGCGCTCGGCGCAGGCACCGAGTGTGCCCGTTACGACCTCGGCAAAGGGGGCCGCAGCGGTGCGCCAGGGGTCGGCGGATTCGGTCCAACAGGCGCCGCCTGTGGCCGTCAGGACGGCCAAACATCTCGAGATCGATCTGGAGCGCTTGGCGAAGATGGGAATGGTGACCCCCGACAAGCCCAAGTCTACGCTTGCCGAGCAGTTTCGCGTCATCAAGCGTCCGTTGATTCGCAATGCCAAAGGTGGAGGCGCGGCACCGGTCGAAAATGCGAACCTGATCATGATCACGAGCTCCTTGCCGGGAGAGGGCAAGTCCTTCTCGGCGATCAATCTTGCTGTCAGCATGGCAATGGAGCTGGATTTCACGGTGTTGCTGGTGGATGCAGACTTCTCCAAACCGTCTGTTCTCGCGCGCCTGGGGCTTCAGCCAGAGAAAGGCTTGATGGATGTGCTCGTGGGGGATGTTCCCGACCTCGCGGATGTGATGGCGAGGACAAACGTCGAAAAACTCGCGATCCTGCCTGCGGGCATGCCTCATCCGCGCGCCACCGAACTGATCGCTTCCGAGGCGATGGCGCGAATGCTAGAGGAGTTGGCGAACAGATACCCCGATCGCATCATCATATTTGATTCGCCTCCGCTGCTGGCCACGACCGAGGCGCGCGTGCTTGCGACCCACATGGGGCAGATCGTCATGGTGGTCGAGGCGGACAGGACTACGCATAGTGTGGTCAAGCAGGCGCTTGCAACGATCGAGGCGTGCCCTGTCAAGATGATGGTTCTCAACAAATCCAGCGGGGGCGGGGGTAATAACCTCTATGGGTATGGCTATGGATACGGGTATGGATATGGTTCGGATACTCGGGCAGAAGCAGCGACCTGACGCGCATCGTTCGGCGGTCGTGCGCACCAACACGGGCAGCAAACTGCCCGTGTTCGCGTTATTGATGTGTACGGTTGGTAGTGGAGTTGCGCAGACTACGACCATTCAGCCCACTTTGCTGGGGCGACTGACGTATACCGACAACGTTGATGCGAGCGAGCTAGGCGGCAGCGACTGGGTCACGGAGATATCACCTGGAGTAACCATGCGCCGTGAGAGCGGGCGACTTGACGGCTTCCTCAACGCGAATCTCAGGAGTCTCTCGTACGCGCGCGATTCGGATCGAAACACGACTTTCCTGGCGCTATCCGGACGGGGCGAATTCGAGGCGCTTACAGATCTGCTGTTCCTCGACGCGGATGCGCGGATTTCGCGCAACAATGGCTCGGCATTGAGAGGGCGTGGTACCAACGACATACTTGATGCGAACAAGGATAACGAGACTCGAACTTTCTCGCTTGGACCGCGACTTGAATTCCGGCCGTTCGGAACGTCGGAAGGCTTGCTGTCTTATCGGCACACCTGGTTCAACGGTTCGGGCGACATCGAGAGCCGGAAGGTTGGGAATCTTGACGGGCGTCTGCGTGACGAGCAGGCTTTCGGTCGGTTTGGGTGGGGACTTGAGTATCAGCGTGAAGATGCAAGCTATTCGAATACGGCTCGCGCTGACGTTATGCGGGAAAGATACGAAGGCGTGGTGTATTACAGCCCCGCCCAGCACGTACGTTTGAGCGTGGGTGCAGGTCGCGAATCCAACGACTTCGGTCTTGGCCGTGAGCGGTATACGATCAAATCTGCGGGTGCCGAGTGGACTGTATCTCAGCGAACCAACGTGGCGGCCTTGGTGGAAGATCGTTTTTTTGGGACGGGTTACAATTTCGACTTTAATCATCGGCAGGCCCGATCATCCTGGAGTCTGACCGCGTCGCGCGATGTGTCGTCATCCACCAATGAGCGACCCGGTGCCGGGGATGAATTGCTTTTCCGCCAGTTCTACGACGCACTTGGAAGCATAAGCGACCCAGTCCAGCGTGCCAGTGAGGCTCGCAGATTGCTTGAGGAGCAGGGCAACAATGCATTCCGGTTTGTCAGTAACAGCTACTACCTCGACGAATCGATTCGTGGAGGTTTTTCACTGGTTGGGCGCAGAAGTGTTTTCAGATTGGACTTGGAACGCAGCGAACGGGGTCGGCTAGGGGCAGCGCTGCCGGTGGACACGCAGGACGACTTCGCCGCCTACGATAACGTAATCGATCACTCCGTTACCGCCTCGGTGGCACATCGCTTGACGCCGCAGTCGTCCGGTAATGTGAGTCTCCGATACTCCGAGAGTGAAGGGACCGGACTCAATGAATCCGAGACTGATCGCACGCAGCTATCGGTGGGTATAAGGACCCGGCTGGGGCCGAGCGTGAGTGGTGGAATCACCTATCGCTATCAGCGAGCCGAGGGCACCGGTGATGGTGCGGACTTTACCGAAAATGCCGTGACTGCCAATCTTGGCATCCGGTTTTGACCAGGCATTAAATGTACGAAGCGTATTTCAAGTTCACTGGCAAGCCATTCCAGCTCAATCCTGATCCTGCGTTTTATTTCGGCAGCAGAGGCCATCGCCGGGCGATGGCGTACCTCGAGTACGGATTGCATCAGAATGAGGGGTTCATTGTCGTCACGGGCGAAATCGGTGCGGGCAAGACGACGTTGCTGCGCAGCCTGCTGGAACATCTCGATCCGGACAAGGTCGTGGCCGGGAATCTGGTCAGTACCCAGGTTGACCAGAATGACATTTTGAGAATGGTCGCCTCGGCTTTTGCAGTGCCGTCCCGGGGGCTTGACAAGGCGGGCCTGCTGCTGGCTCTCGAGACCTTTTTCGTATCGCTGGCGGCGGCCGGCAAGCGTGCCTTGCTGATCGTGGATGAGGCCCAGAATCTGTCGCAGGGGGCGGTCGAAGAGCTGCGCATGCTATCGAACTTCCAGCTCGAGGACCACGCACTGTTGCAGAGCTTCCTGGTTGGCCAGCCCGAGTTTCGCGACATCATGCAAAGTCCGCACATGCAGCAACTGCGGCAACGGGTCATCGCTTCGTACCATCTCGGGCCGATGGATGCAGCGGAGACGCGTGCCTATGTCGAGCACCGTCTCGGTCATGTCGGGTGGAACGGCGCTCCCCACTTCTCCGACGATAGTTTCGTCGCGATTTACGGCTATACGGGGGGAATCCCGAGGCGTATCAACAGCCTGTGCGACCGGCTGCTGCTGGCCGCGTTCTTGGGCGAACGGCACACGGTCGATCGTACCGACGTCGAAAGTGTGATCGAGGAACTCAGAGAGGAATTCGATCCGGCGGGCGCGCGCAGGTCGGCCGCCGATTCCTTGTGCGGTCCGGAAGCCGAAGGGGGGCGGATCGATGCGCAACGGCTGAGGATCGCCGGTTCGGTCGCCGACGAGGTTGCCGCACTGTCGTCCAATTTCGATGTCCGGCGCTTCGAGGCACGGCTGGCCGGTCTTGAGCAGTCGATGTCCGCAACGCTCAACGCACTCAATCAGTTGCTCCAGGCGGTTCGGGTCGAACCGTCGCACAAGGATGAAGCCAGTGAGCAATAAGAATCACACTGACGCTCCGGTGATCTGCATCGTGGGTGCCCGCCCCAACTACATGAAGATGGCGCCGATCATCAGGGCGTTTGCGAATCATGAACCCGCTCTCAGAACGCTGCTCGTCCATACCGGCCAGCATTATGATGCGGCGATGAACGACCAGTTGTTCGCCGATCTCGCGTTGCCGCGGCCCGACGTCAATCTCGAGGTCGGTTCGGCGAGCCATGCGGTTCAGACGGCGGAAGTCATGAAGCGTTTCGAACCGGTTATCGATGCGCATGGTGCTCGTGCGGTAGTGGTGGTCGGCGATGTCAATTCGACCATTGCCTGCGCGCTGGTTGCGGTGAAGCGACATGTTCCGGTCGTACACGTAGAGGCCGGCCTGCGCAGCAATGATCGCCGGATGCCCGAAGAGATCAATCGCATTCTCACCGACCAGATTTCGGATGTCCTGTATACGACGGAGCGCAGCGCACTTGCGAATCTGGAACGGGAAGGGATTCGGGCGGAGCGGGTTGAGTTCGTTGGCAACGTGATGATCGACAGCCTGTTGGCGAATCTGCCCAAGGCGGTTGCCGTGGCCGAGATCCTGTCGTCGGCAGGCATCGATTCTTCGAGGATTGCCGATGGCTATGGCGTGGTCACGCTCCATCGGCCTTCGAATGTGGATGATCCGCTCAAGCTTGCCGCTATCCTCGGCGCGCTCGCGGAGATCAGCCGCAAGCTGCCGTTGGTGATTGCGCTTCATCCACGTACGCGCAACAGCCTTGTACAGTATGGTTTGCTGGACCGCCTCGAGAACCCTGGCTTTGTCATTCTTCCGCCGCAGGGCTACCTTCAGATGCTCGGGCTGATGTCCGGTGCCGTGATGGTTCTCACAGATTCGGGCGGCATTCAGGAGGAAACTACGGCCTTGGGCGTGCCTTGCCTGACGATCCGTGAAAACACCGAACGGCCGATCACGGTCGACCAAGGGACGAATACCCTCGTCGGCACCGACCCCGATGCACTGATCGCCGCAGCGAACGCGGTGCTGGCGGATGGGGGAAAGCGTGGCCGCGTTCCCGAGTACTGGGATGGCAGGGCCGCCGAAAGAATAGCCGCTCATTTGTTCGGCTGGCTGGAAAAGGCCGAGCAGAGTACCGATACCTGAGTTGGAAATCACTGTGGCGCGCACATTCGGCACGTGTGTGGCTCACCCCGCCTGGAAAGTTTTATTTATGAAAGCACCCATCACCAATGCATTGACGATCGACGTCGAAGACTATTTCCAGGTTTCGGCGCTCGCCGATTATTTTCCTCGCACGGAATGGGACCAGGTCCCGTGCCGCGTGGAGCGGAATGTGGATCTCATCCTGTCGCTGCTCGAAGAGCATGGTGCCAAGGCGACGTTCTTCACGCTTGGATGGATCGCCGACCGCTACCCTGCGTTGATCGGTCGAATCACCGGCGCGGGGCATGAACTCGCAAGCCACGGGTATGGGCATGAGCGGGCCAGTGCCCAGACGCCGGTGAGCTTTCGTGATGATGTGAGCCGCGCCAAAAAGATTCTCGAGGACCTGTCCGGACAGCGCGTGACCGGCTATCGCGCGCCCAGTTTCTCCATCGGTGCCGGCAATTTATGGGCGCATGACTGCCTCGTCGAAGCGGGTTACGAGTACAGCTCGAGCATCTACCCGGTCAAGCATGACCACTATGGCATGCCTGATGCGCCGCGATTCGCCTACCGCTTGAACAATGGATTGATGGAAATTCCGGTCACCACGATGCGATGGATGGGGCGCAACTGGCCTGCGGGCGGGGGCGGCTATTTTCGTCTGCTGCCTTATGGCGTTTCCCGCTGGCAGATCGAAAAGGTCAATCGCGATGACAAACGTCCGGCGATCTTCTACTTCCATCCGTGGGAAGTCGATCCGGATCAACCGCGTGTCCGCCAGGCCGCTGCAAAGGCCAAGTTCCGCCATTACGTCAATCTCGACCGCACGGAGCATCGCTTACGTCGCCTGCTTGCCGACTTCAAGTGGGGGCGGGCCGATCATGTGTTTCGCGATGCGGCCTGAACGAGCCGAACAGCCATCATGGATCGTCTCGCTCTCGTAGTAAAAACGCTGACACCGCAAGATGCTTCGCGCTGGGATGCATTCGTGCATGCTTGCCCCGAGGCGACGTTTTTTCATCTGTCCGCGTGGCAAGCCATCATCGAGCAGGTTTTTCGACACAAGACCTGGTTCCTGTACGCGGAGCGTGCCGGCGAGATCGTGGCCGTCCTGCCGTTGGCTGAGGTCAAGAGCGCTGTGTTCGGGCATGCGCTCACTTCCTTGCCCTTTTGCGTCTATGGCGGTATCGCCGCGAGTGCCGAGGCTGGCGCAGAAGTGATCGCGGCGCTGGAGTCTGAAGCAGACGCGCTCGCACGTTCACGTTCGGTACAGCATCTCGAGTATCGCAACCTCGAGTCGCGTCATCCCGACTGGCCGCGTCAGGATCTTTATGTCACCTTCCGGAAGGAGATTCTGCCGGACGCCGAGGCCAACATGCTGGCCATCCCGCGCAAGCAGCGTGCAATGGTGCGCAAAGGCATCAAGAACGGCTTGGTGAGCCATGTCGATACCGATGTCGACCGTTTCTTCGCCGTGTATGCGGACAATGTCTTGCGTCATGGCACCCCTGCGTTGCCGCGGCGATTCTTCGAACGGCTCAAGCAGACGTTTGGTCCGAACTGCGAGGTGCTCACCGTCACCGATGCAGATGGCAAGGTGCTTTCGAGCGTACTCAGTTTCTATTTCCGCGATGAAGTCCTGCCCTACTATGCCGGCGATGATCTGGCCGCGCGCGATCTCGCCGCCAACGATTTCAAGTACTGGGAGTTGATGCGCCGGGCGTGCGAGCGGGGTTGCAGGATTTTCGACTACGGCCGCAGCAAGATCGGAACAGGGCCGTGGAGTTTCAAGAAGAACTGGGGTTTCGAGCCCCGACCCCTGTCATACGAATACCGTCTCTACAAGCGCGATCAGGTGCCTCAGAACAACCCCATGAACCCGAAGTACCGACTGTTCATCGCGGTGTGGAAACGTTTGCCACTGCGCGTGGCCAATGCCATCGGTCCGCACATCGTGCGCAATCTCGGTTGACGCGGGTGGGTAAGCATGGGTATTACCATGAACCGAAGCGCTGAGCAGCGCCAAATGGTGCGCGCCGCGCCGGTTGCGCGTGCGGACGGTGCTGCCTTCCGGCGTGTCGTACTGGTACAACTGGCGGTTCTGCTGTGGTGTATCGCATGGTATTGGCCCACGGCGGTCGAGATCGGGGCGATCTGGTGGCGCTCGGAAACCTACGCTCACGGACTGATCGTATTGCCCGTTTATGCATGGCTGATCTGGCGGGCAAGAGACCGGGTCGGGGGGCTGAGCCCGCAACCTGTGGCGTGGATGGCCTTGCCCGCGGCGGGGGCCGGTTTGCTATGGCTGCTTGGGCAACTTGCGTCGGTGGCGGCGGCAGCACATGCGGGTCTGGTGCTGCTGATCGTGATCGGGCTCGTTGCCGCAATGGGCTGGAAGCTCGCGCGGGTGTTCATGTTCCCGCTTGCATTCCTGCTTTTCGGCATTCCGATCGGCGATTTCCTGTTGCCAGCCCTGATGAACTACACCGCTGAGTTCACGATCATGGCGTTGCGCCTGAGTGGTGTCCCTGTCTATCAGGAGGGTCTGCACTTCGTGATCCCGAACGGCCGGTGGTCGGTGGTCGAGGCTTGCAGCGGCATTCGCTATCTGATCGCTTCGATGATGATCGGTTCGCTCTACGCCTATCTGAGTTATGCGGGCTTGCGCAAGCGCTGCCTTTTCATGCTTGTCGCGATCGCAGTGCCGATCGTGGCCAATTGGTTGCGGGCATACATGATCGTCATGCTCGGTTATCTTTCGAACAACGAGATTGCCGCTGGTGTCGACCACTTGATTTACGGTTGGGTGTTCTTCGGTGTCGTGATCATGCTGATGTTCATGATCGGCCAGCGCTGGGCCGATCCGGAATCGGCATTCGCGCGTTCGGATGTGCCGGCCGTGCTCCCCGCCCAGACTCGAAGCCGCTGGTGGGCGATGCTGCCTGTTGCGGCCGTGAGCCTTGCGTTTCCGCTGCTGCTGGCGCGCATCGAGATGCCGGTCGATGCATACGCCGTGCGCTATGAGCTGCCCGCGCCTGCCGTCGGCTGGGTTTTGGCGCCACCGACCGACGCCATGTACAAGCCGGTCTACCAGGGCTTTCGGGGTGAGGCGATGGGCGTGTACACCCGCATCGACGATGGGGCGACGGTGCTGTTGTACACCGCGCTTTTTGCGGATCAGCGCAATGGGTCGGAGATGATCACCTGGGCCAACGATCTCGCACCGAAAGGCGATCACTCGGTCAATCTGCTTGGCGGGCCTGCGTTGGAAACGTCGATTGGGCAGATTCCGGGCGTGGTTTTGATCGACCGCAATGACCGTCTTGCGATCGCCCGCTGGTACAAGGTGGACGGGCGGGTATTGACCCGTGATTGGGAAGTGAAACTGCGCTTGGCAGGTGACAAGCTTGCCGGCAGGCGGGATGCGTCGATGGTTTTCGTGGCGTCCGCGCCGCTTGGAGAGGATCGCGAAGGATTCAAGCATATTCAGGCCTTCGTGGATGCCCATGGCGACGCCTTGCATCGGGCCGACGAGGCAGCGGAGCGGGTGCTGCCAAGATGATCGATAGCCGTCTGGTGGTCATGCATGTCGTGTTCAATTTCAACGTCGGCGGGCTTGAAAACGGGATCGTCAATCTCATCAACCACATGGATGAAGCGCATTTTCGCCATATCGTGGTGGCACTGACAAGTTGCGAGCCGGGTTTCTGCCGACGCGTGACGCGGGACGATGTCGAGTTCATCTCGCTCCTGAAACCGCCTGGCCACGGTATCAAGCTCTACCCGCGGTTGTATCGATTGTTTTCGGACCTGCGCCCGGCAATCGTACATACTCGCAACTTGGCGGCGCTTGAAGCCGTGGTGCCGGCGCGTGCTGCCGGCGTGCCCGTGCGCATCCATGGCGAACATGGTTGGGATCTGTCCGACCCTGGGGGCGTCAGGCTGAAGTACAAGCTCGTGCGCCGGGTGTATCGGCCGTTCGTGAGCCACTATGTGGCGCTTTCCGGGCAGATTGAGCGCTACCTGAGGCGTTCGGTGGGTGTTCCGGAGGCGCGTATCGCGCGTATCTGCAATGGTGTCGATGTCCAACGCTTCACGCCTGTCGTTGGGATGCGCGGCATGTTGGAGGATTCGCCGTTCAACGTCACGGGCTTGATCGTGATAGGAACGGTGGGTCGATTGCAGCCGGTCAAGGATCAATCGAACCTTGTCAGGGCATTTGCGCTGTTGATGCAGCGGGCGCCGAACGAGGCGCGCCGGCTCAGGCTGATGATCGTCGGCGACGGACCCATGCGCCCGCAGATCGAAGCGGAAATCGCGCATTTCGGTCTCGGCGACCGGGTTTGGCTGGCCGGCGAGCGCAAGGACATCCCGGATGTGATTCGCGCAATGGATGTCTTCGTGCTTCCCTCCAGGGCAGAAGGCATCTCGAATACCATTCTTGAAGCAATGGCCTGTGGTGTGCCGGTGGTTGCCACTGAAGTCGGAGGAAATGCGGAACTCGTCGATCATGGGTGTACCGGTGGCTTGGCACCGCCGAACAACAGCGAAGCCCTAGCCGCCATTCTGGAGCGCTATGTCAAGGATGCAGATTTGCGCGCGAAGCATGGTTTGGCGGCCCGCGAGCGCATCGAAGCGAACTTCAGCATCGAACATATGGTAAACAGCTATCAGGATCTATATATGCAACAGCTACGGCTCGCGGGTGTCGAGAGTCGTGCCGGTCTCGTGGCCAGGGGGGCGTAGTGAGTGAAGGTTTTTTGTCGGCGCGTTTGATTCCGAACGTCGGTCGTAAGGGGTAAGTATCGATGTGCGGAATTGCCGGAATGTTCGATACTCGCGGCCAGCGCGGGTTCGATCGCGCGTTGATGCAGCGGATGAACGACATCCAGTTTCACCGAGGTCCGGACGAGGGGGATCTTTATCTCGAAGCGGGGGTCGCGTTTGGTCATCGCCGCCTTTCCATCATCGATCTCTCCACCGGGCAGCAACCCCTGTTCAATGAGGATGGGTCGGTAGCCGTTGTGTTCAATGGCGAAATCTACAACTATCAGGCGCTCGTTCCGGAACTCGAAGCCCTCGGGCACGTGTTTCACACCCGCAGCGATACCGAAGTCATCGTCCACGCGTGGGAGGCCTGGGGCGAGGAGTGCGTAAAGCGTTTTCGCGGCATGTTCGCGTTTGCGCTCTGGGATCGCAATCAGCAGACGCTGTTCATGGCGCGCGATCGCCTCGGGGTCAAGCCACTTCATTACGCTTTGCTCGATGATGGCACTTTGCTTTTTGGCTCCGAACTAAAGGTCTTGATGCAGCATCCGGGGCTTGATCGGAGCATCGACCCCCATGCGGTGGAAGAGTATTTCGCCCTGGGTTACGTCGCCGAGCCACGCACCATTTTCAAGGGCGCGCGCAAGCTCCAGCCGGGAGAGTCCCTGTGCGTCCGGCGTGGCCGGCCGGTACCGCCACCGCGGATCTACTGGGACGTGCGTTTCAGCCTCGACAACGCGGTGTCGTTCGCCGATGCGACCGCGGAGTTGAACGAGCGTCTGCGCGAATCGGTGCGCCTGCGGATGATTGCGGAAGTGCCATTGGGGGCCTTCCTGTCGGGGGGCGTGGACTCGAGCGCCGTGGTGGCGACCATGGCAGGTCTGACCGACGAGCCAGTCAACACGTGCTCGATCGCGTTCGACGATCCTGCCTTCAATGAGTCCGCGTTCGCTCAGATGGTTGCGGACCGTTATCGAACCAGACACTTCGTCGAGACGGTCAAATCCGATGATTTCGATCTCATCGACACGCTCGCGGCACTCTATGACGAACCCTATGCCGATAGCTCATCGATTCCGACCTACCGGGTCTGCCAGCTTGCACGCAAGCATGTGACCGTGGCGCTGTCCGGTGACGGTGGTGACGAAAGTTTTGGCGGGTATCGTCGCTACCGCATGCACCTGATGGAAGAACGGATGCGCAGCGCGATGCCACATGGTGTGCGCCGGCCGGTGTTCGGTCTCTTGGGGCGGATGTATCCGAAGGCCGACTGGGCGCCGCGTGTGTTCCGCGCAAAGACCACCTTTCAGGCCTTGGCGCGCGATTCTGTCGAGGCCTACTTCCATTCGGTGTCGATTCTGCGCGGTGACATGCGCAGCCGACTCTTCTCCGATGGGTTCCAGCGCCAGTTGGGCGGCTACGACGCGATCGAGGTATTTCGTCGCCATGCGGCGAATGCGCATACCGACGATCCATTGGCGCTGATCCAGTACCTCGATCTTAAGACCTATCTCGTGGGTGACATCAATACCAAGGTGGACCGCGCCAGCATGGCGCACTCCCTCGAGGTGCGTGAGCCGCTGATGGATCACGAACTGGTCGAATGGCTCGCGACCCTGCCGTCGGGGCTCAAGATCAAGGGCCAGGAAGGCAAATACCTGTTCAAGAAGGCCATGGAGCCGCTATTGCCTGACGACGTGCTGTACCGACCGAAGATGGGGTTCTCGGTGCCGCTTGCGCGTTGGTTTCGCGGTCCCCTCAAGGACAGGGTTCGCGAAGCGATGTTGGGTGAGACGCTGGCTGCCACGGGTATTTTCAACCAGGACTACTTGCGTCACCTGCTCGATGCCCACCAGTCCGGCGCACGTGATTACAGCGCGCCGCTATGGACGGTGTTGATGTTCGAGGCATTCCTGCGCAATATCGGCGCGTCTGCCGATCGCAGATCTTCACCATTGGTGGCGGCCGCGTGAATGCGCGCGAGCATGCGACGAGTCAAGGTCATGGCCAAACGAATGATTTGGGGTTCCATGAGACGGATCTAATGCTGCGAGCCAAGCATTGCGCTTGTTCGTGGCGATTCCCGGCTTGACCAGGTCGTTGTTGTGGAACATCTTCAGAGTAACGATGCGCATCCTCCATATCCTAGATCATTCCCTGCCTCTGCATAGCGGCTATACCTTCCGTACTGCGGCGATTCTGCGCGAGCAGCATGCGCTGGGATGGGAGACCTTTCATCTCACCACACCCAAGCAAGGGGGCGCGGCGGCGGACGAAGAAGCTGATGGGCTGCGCTTTTATCGCACGCCAGCGCCCGAAGGGACGGGCTTGGTCGGCCAGATGCAGCTCACCGCCAAGCGCATCGATGCGCTGGTGTCACAGTTGAATCCCGATATCATCCACGCCCACTCGCCGGTTCTCAATGCGCTACCCAGTTTGTGGGTGGGGCGGCGGCGCAAGCTGCCGGTGGTCTACGAGATGCGTGCCTCTTGGGAGGATGCGGCGGTCGACCACGGCACCACGACCGAAGGCAGCGTGAGATACCGGGTTTCGCGCGCGCTCGAGAGCTTCGCCTTGCATCGTGCCGACCAGATCACGACGATTTGCGAGGGATTGCGCGGCGACATCATGGTGCGTGGCGTGCCGGCGGACAGGATCACGGTGATTCCCAATGCGGTCGATGCCAATGCATTTCAGTTCGGGGCCGAACCTGATCCCGCCCTGCGGGCGGAGCTGGGGCTGGATGGCAAGACCGTGCTCGGCTTCGCCGGGTCATTTTATGGCTACGAGGGGTTGGACCTGCTGGTGGCGGCGCTGGTGAAATTGGTCGGGCGCTACCCGGACATCCGTTTGCTGCTGGTAGGCGGGGGTGTCCAGGAGGCAGCCTTGCGCCGTCAGGCCAGCGCTGCCGGTGTAGCGGACAGGGTTGTTTTCACCGGCAGGGTGCCGCACAACCGGGTGCAGAAATACTACGAATTGATCGATGTGCTTGCCTATCCGCGACTGCCGATCCGGCTCACCGAACTCGTCACGCCGCTCAAGCCCCTGGAGGCAATGGCGCAAGGGCGCATGTTCGTGGCTTCCGACGTTGGCGGGCATCGCGAGCTTGTTGCCGAGGGCGAAACGGGTTTCCTGTTCAAGGCCGGTAGCGTCGATGCGCTAGCCGCGAAGATCGCTCATCTGCTGGATCATCGTGAATTGTGGCCAAGTGTGCGCTCGAAGGCGCGCGCCTTTGTCGAGCGCGAGCGAACCTGGTCCAACAGCGTGGCACGCTATCGTGAAGTATATCGACGTGCGCTTGCAACCCGTGGTCGCGAAGCGGCCCTTGCCGAGGCAAAGTAAGTTCATGTGCGGCATTCACGGCATCTATCGTTTCGACGGGCAAGGGGTCGATCCGGCTCAACTGACCGCGATGGGTAACGTCACCCGCCATCGTGGTCCCGATGATGAGGGTCAGCATATCGGGCAGAACGGACGTTGTGGCATTGCCATGCGCCGGCTGTCGATCATCGATCTGGCCGGGGGGCACCAGCCGATATCCAACGCCGATGACAGTCTGTGGGTCGTGTGCAATGGCGAGATATACAATTTCCGCGAATTGCGCACCGAGTTGCAGGGGCGTGGCTATCGCTTCAAGACCGGCTCCGACAGCGAGGTGTTGCTGCATCTGTATGACGAGTTGGGTGACGAGTTTGTCCATCGCCTCGACGGCATGTTCAACTTTGCGCTATGGGATGCGCGGCGCAATCGCTTGTTGATCGGGCGCGATCATCTCGGGGTCAAGCCGCTCTACGTTCATCGGTCGGCCAGCTTGCTCGGATTCGCGACCGAAGCGAAGGCCCTGCTCGAGTTGCCGGGCATGCGTACCGCACTCGATCGCGAAGTGCTGGGCGACTATCTGCACCTGGGCTATGTGCCGGCCCCGCACTCGATGTTCAGCGGCATTCGCAAGCTCCCGCCGGCAACTTTGCTGGCCATCGAAAATGGCGAAGTGCGCGAGTGGCGCTACTGGCGCTTGCCGGCCAATATCGATCGCACGCGATCCGAGGCCGATTGGGTCCGGCGGATTCGCGCCGGCATGGAGTCCGCCGTACAGCGCCAGATGGTCAGCGACGTACCGATTGGCGCGTTTTTGTCGGGTGGAGTCGATTCGAGCGCAGTGGTGGCGTTCATGGCCAAGCACTCGCCGCATCCAATCCGCACGTATGCAATCGGGTTCGAAGGCGGTGAGGCCGAGCAGCTCTACAATGAACTGCCCTATGCACGCCAGGTGGCAACCTTGTTCGGTACCGAACATCGCGAAATCGTGGTCAAGCCCGATGTCGTGGGGTTGTTGCCCAAGCTGCTGTGGCACATGGACGAGCCGGTGTCCGATTCGGCCTTCATCACGACATTCCTGGTGTCGGAGTTTGCGCGCCAGGATGTAAAGGTGATTCTCTCGGGTGTGGGTGGCGACGAACTCTTTGGTGGCTACCGTCGTTATCTGGGGGGGCACTATGTGCACAAGCTGCAGCGCCTGCCGCGCTGGTCGCGCAAGCTGATGTCGAGTGCGGTCGCGCGCCTGCCGAGCGACCGGCACTCGAGTTTCTTGAATACACTGCGACTGGCGCGCGGCTTGCTAGCGTCGGCCGAACTCACGCCGGATGAGCGCTACCGCCACTATTTGCAGGTACTCGACCGCGCCACGGTGCGCGAACTCACCCGCGGCGCAGGTGGCAGCAGCGATGCGCTTGCCGCCGCGTTTGCCGCGGCTGGGCATGAGGACGAGCTCAACCGCATGTTCGCGGTCGACGCCGAAACCCAGCTGCCCGACGACTTGCTGCTGCTGACCGACAAGATGAGCATGGCCGTGTCGCTCGAATGCCGGGTGCCGCTGCTCGACCGCGAACTGGTCGAGCTCGCCGCGACGATCCCGCAAGCACTGAAGGTCAGGAATGGCCGCCTCAAGCATCTGATGAAGGACGCACTCGCCGATGTTTTGCCGCCTGACATTCTCGATCGCAAGAAGCGTGGCTTCGGTACGCCGATGGGGGCCTGGCTGAAACGCGAGCTCGCCCCCGTTCTGCGCCGCCTGCTGGCGGCCGACGTGGTTCGCGATCGTGGCTTGTTCGATCCCGCGGTGGTCGCGCGCCTGGTCGCCGATCACGAAGCCGCGCGCATCGACGGCACTGATGCGCTGCTTGCGCTCATGAACCTCGAAATCTGGAGCCGCCTGTATCTCGACCGGCACTCGCCGGACGATGTCACGGCGGAACTCAAAAGCTACCTCGTATGAATATTCTCTACGTTTGCCACCGCTTTCCGTTTCCGCCCAAGCGCGGAGGCAAAATCCGCCCATTCAACATGATTCGGCACTTGTCGCAGCGTCACGAGGTCACTGTTTGTTCGCTCGCCCGTTCGCCGGAAGAAGCGGAAGAGGGACGGGGAATCGCCCCCCACTGCGCCCGCTTCGAGATGGCGCAAGTATCGAATCCAGTGCAGACCCTGCGCATGGTGGCGCGGTTACCGACTACCGTGCCGTCGTCGATGGGCTACTTCTATTCGCCCGAGCTTGCGCGCAAGCTCGACGGGTTACTGCGTCAGCAGCAGTTCGACCTGATCTTCGTGCATTGCTCGTCGGTGGCGCAGTATGTGAGCCATGTGCGTGGAATCCCCAAGATTCTCGATTTCGGCGACATGGATTCGCAGAAGTGGCTCGAATACGTGCACTACAAGCCGCTACCCATCAAGCTGGGTTATTGGCTGGAGGGCACCAAGATGTTGCGCGAAGAAAAACGGCTCGCGCGCCTCTTCGACCTGTGTACCGCCACGACCCGCGCCGAATGGGAAACCCTCGAATCCTACGGCACCGGCGTGGCTACGGACTGGTTCCCGAACGGGGTCGACGCGGGTTTTTTCAAGCCCGATGGCGAGGGTTATGATGCGGACACGATCAGCTTCATCGGACGCATGGATTATTACCCCAATCAGGAGGCAATGTTCGGGTTCTGCGAACATACCTGGCCGCTGCTGAGGGCGCGCAGGCCCGAGATGAAGCTCCTGATCGTTGGAGCCGATCCGATACCCGCGGTGAAAAAACTGGGTGAATTGCCCGGTGTCACGGTGACGGGGTCGGTGCCGGACGTGCGGCCCTATATTCTCCGCTCTGCCGCCATGGTGGCTCCGCTCAATATCGCGCGTGGCACTCAGAACAAGATCCTCGAAGCCATGGCCATGGGTGTGCCAGTGGTTTCGAGCGCCATCGCCGCCGGCGGTGTCGACGCGCTGAGCGAGGAACATTTCCTCGTCGCCTCGACGCCATCGGAGTACGCTGAGGCCCTCTTGCGCATCGTCGAACAGCCTGCGGAGCGTGAGCGTCTGGCACAAGCAGGGCGCGCTCGCATGCTTTCGCACCACGCCTGGCCGCATTCGATGGCGCGGCTCGATGGTATCGTCGCGCGCTGCCTGAACGAATTTCACGGAAACAAGGAAGCAAGCCAATGAAGATAAGCATTTTCGGTTTGGGCTATGTGGGGGCGGTATCGCTCGCCTGCCTGGCGCGCGACGGTCATCAGGTCATCGGTGTCGATATCGACGCTGCCAAGCTCGAGCTCATTCGTGCCGGGACGACTCCGGTGGTCGAAGAGGGTATGGTCGATCTCATGGCCAGCGTGGCCGCGAGCGGTCGGGTCGCGGTCACCACGGATGTACATCAGGCGGTGCTCGACAGTGAAATCTCGTTGATCTGCGTGGGTACGCCGTCGGCTGCGAATGGTAGCCAGGACCAGGGCGCGGTGTTGCGTCTGGCACGCGACCTGGGCAAGGCGATTGCCGAAAAGGCTGCACCGCATGTGCTGGTGTTCCGTTCCACGCTCGTGCCCGGCACCGTCGAAGATACCCTGCGGCCGATCATCGAGGCCGAGTCGGGCAAGCGCGACGGCGAAGGTTTTCACCTGTGCTTTCAGCCGGAGTTCCTGCGTGAAGGTTCGTCGATTCGCGACTACGACAAGCCGCCGTTTACGGTGGTCGGGGCCAACCATGCCTACCCGACGGAGCGCCTGCGCGAGCTCTTTGGGCATCTTCCGTGCAGGTTTCTCGAAACCTCCGTGCGCGCCGCCGAGATGATGAAGTACTGCTGCAACAATTTCCACGCACTCAAGATCACGTTCGCGAACGAGACGGCGCGATTGTGCGAGGCGCTTGGCGTGGACGCTTTCGAGGTCATGGATCTGGTGTGCCAGGACACTCAGCTCAACATCTCACCCGCATATCTGAAGCCCGGCTTCGCGTTTGGCGGCTCGTGCCTGCCCAAAGACCTGCGTGCGACCAGTTACCTGGCCAAGACGCACGATGTCGAGCTACCGATGCTCAACGGCATCCTTCAGTCGAACCGTCAGCATATCGACCGCGCGATCGCCAAAGTCCTCGAGTCCGGATGTCGCAAGGTCGGCATGCTCGGGCTGTCGTTCAAGACCGGCACCGACGATCTGCGCGAGAGTCCGCTGGTGGTGCTTGCCGAGCAGTTGATCGGCAAGGGTGTGCAACTGGCGATCTATGACCCGGATGTGCAGTTGTCGCGCCTTCTGGGCGCGAACCGGCGTTTCATCGAGACTCAGTTGCCGCATATCGGTGAGCTGCTTACGCCTGATCTCGATGCCGTTGTCGCGGGCGCAGAGTTGCTGATCGTCGGCGTCTCGAATGCGGGCATTTTCGACGCGCTGGCCACCCACGCCCGACCCGATCAGCGTGTTCTCGATCTGGTGAGGCTACCCGGTGCGTTGTCGCTGCGGGCCCAGGTCGAGGGGCTCTGCTGGTGACGTTGGGCAAGGCGCCGCCGCGACGGGCGGCGGCGGGTCGGGGATGGCTGTGGGCTTTCTGGGTCTGCACAGCTGTCACGCTCATCATCACCGGATCCCTGGTTCCGCACCTCAGAAATTCGGCAGAGTTGGTGCGTATGCGCAATGCCTTGTTGCTCGACGTCGAACCCGCCAACCCGGAATGGTCACCGGGGAGCATGCCGGCGGATTTTGCACGCGAAACTGCCGCGCCGATTCCACTCTACGCCGATGCAATTGCCAAGCATGCCCTGCGGGTCGACGATGACGACTGGGCGAGCGCCCTCAGGATCGGTCAGCACCTGCTGGTGGATGGCCGGCGTAGCGGCGGCGCGATTCAGGACGACCTAGAACAGACCTATTTGCGCATCACCGGCAAGGGCGAGGGCTATTGCGGCGACTTCGCCGACAGTTTCACCGGGCTTGCCACCGCCGCCGGCATTTTTTCACGTCCATGGGCGTTTTCATTTGACGGTTTCGGCGGTCACGGGCATATCTTCAACGAGATATGGGACAGTCGTAACGCGCGCTGGGTCATGATCGATGTACATAACAATTTCTATGTCGTCGACGGCGACGAACACCCCTTGTCAGCCATGGCGTTTCGTGATGCGCTCGTGAATGGGACGGCGGTCCGACTGGTGCCGGTCAAGCCGAGTGCACGCCCGGGATTCAGGTTCGATGAGAAGGCCATCGAGTATTACCGCAGAGGTTTGCCCGAGTGGTATATGTGGTGGGGTAACAACGTGTTCGAATACGACCAGGCGCCGCTGGTGCGGTCGCTCGGCAATATGCACCGAGCGCTCGAGCAACTCGGAGGGGTTGCCGCAGGTGTTCATCCAACGATCCGGATTCTCGAAACACCAGAGAACGTCGCGCAGCGTGAGTCGATGACGTGGTTGAAGTGGCGTCTGATTGGGGTCGTTATGGCTGGCGCGTTGAGCGTGCTCACGTTCATAGCCTGGCGGTATGCACGCAGGAAAACATCCAGGGAGCTGAATTGAATACCGCGATCGACCCTGCTGGGCAGGGGGACCGCCTGCGCGAGGCGGTTCCGATCGTCTGCATTGTAGGCCCCCTTCCGCCACCTTCCGGCGGCATGGCGAATCAGTGCGAGCAGCTTGCGCGCCTTTTGAAAGCCGAAGGCGTTGTCGTCGAAGTGGTGCGCAACAACCCCGACTATCGTCCGCGTTGGATCGGACATGTGCCGGTGCTGCGCGCGTTCGCGCGCCTGGTGCCTTACCTCTTCGCTTTGTGGCGGGCTGCAGGACGCGCAGAGGTCATGCATGTGCTGGCCAACTCCGGCTGGGCTTGGCACCTGTTTGCGGCGCCGGCCGTATGGATCGCGCGTCTGCGTGCTTGCCCGGTCATCGTCAATTACCGTGGTGGTCATGCGGACACCTTCTTTGCGCGGGCGCCTGCCCATGTGTTTCGTACCCTCGGACGGGCGAGCGCACGCGTGACCCCCTCGAGCTTCCTGCAGAGGGTGTTTGCCCAGTACGGACTCGATGCCGAGGTGGTACCCAACATCATCGATCTTTCGCGTTTCAAGCCTGCGCCAGGGCGGGAGTTCGGTCGGGCGCCGCACTTGATCGTGACCCGCAACCTCGAACCGATCTATGACATTGCTACGGCGATCGAGGCCTTTGCCGAAGTTCGCAAGGTGTTCGAAGAGGCACGTATGACGATCGCCGGTACCGGCCCCGAGCGCGATCGCCTGATCGCCCAAGCGGAAACCCTTGGCCTTGCTTCGGCGCTGACCTTCAGCGGCCGTATCGACAATGCGGAGATTCCGGCGCTCTACGCGTCGGCCGACTGCATGCTCAACCCGAGCACCGTCGACAATATGCCGATTTCCATACTCGAGGCGCTGGCGAGTGGCGTGCCGGTCGTCAGTACCAATGCGGGTGGCATTCCCGACATGGTCGAAGATGGTGTTTCCGCGCTTCTGGTGCCGATCGGAAACGCAGCGGTGATGGCGCAAGCGACTATTCGCATACTGTCGGACAGGGCGCTTGCCGATGCGCAGCGTGCTGCGGGGCTGGCGGATGTCGCGCGCTATGCCTGGCCACGGGTGCGGGAACAGTGGTTCGCAGTCTATCGCCGTGTCGCCGTCAAACGCGATCGCTCGGTACCCGTCGATACTCAGGCAGGATGAGGCACATGGGTCTGTATACCAAGATCTGCTCGAAAGTTCTGTTTCCATTGCACGAACGGTTCAAGGGCCATCAGTCGGTTGCGCTGCGCAGGCAACTCGAACAAAGCCAGTACTGGCCACGAGAACGGCTGGATGCGTATCGTGTGGAGCGATTGCGTGGCTTCCTGACCCTGATCGGACGGACCGTGCCGTATTATCGTGAGCTTTTCGCACGTATCGCCTTTAACCCGGACCGGGTCACGAGCCTGGATGCGCTCGCGCAACTGCCATTGTTGACCAAAGCTGATATTCGGGCTGCGACCGAAGCGTTCAAGGCCGAGAACCACGGACCGCTCAGCCGCTACAACACCGGCGGATCGTCGGGTGAGCCGCTGATCTTCTACATGGGCAAGGGGCGCAAGAGCCACGATGTGGCGGCGAAGTGGCGTGCGACCCGCTGGTGGGGGGTCGATATCGGGGATCCTGAGCTTGTCGTTTGGGGTAGCCCTGTGGAACTCGGTGCGCAGGATCGCATTCGGCAGTTGCGCGACCGCGTGATGCGCAGCGAGTTGTTGCCGGCATTCGAGATGTCGCCGGCCAATCTCGACCGCTTCGTTGAAACCATACGCGGTAGCCGGCCGGCAATGTTGTTCGGCTACCCGTCGAGTCTGTCGCTTATCGCACGCCATGCGCAGCAGAAACGCATCGTAATGGACGAGCTCGGTATCAAGGTCGCTTTCGTGACCTCCGAGCGTTTGTACGACGAGCAGCGCGCGCTCATCGCCGAAGTGTTCGGATGCCCTGTCGCCAACGGTTATGGTGCCCGTGACGCCGGTTTCATCGCGCACGCGTGCCCGCACGGTAGCTTGCACATCAGCGCTGAAGACATCATTGTCGAAACGGTGGACGCGGAAGGCTTGGTCGTGCCGCCCGATGTTGCTGGAGAAATCGTGGTGACGCACATGGCCACCACCGACTTTCCGTTTGTACGCTACCGGACCGGCGATATCGGCGTACTGTCTGCCAAACCGTGCTCATGCGGTTTGACGCTGCCGGTGCTGGGCGAGGTGCAGGGTAGGACGACCGATTTCGTGGTGGCGCACGACGGCACGATCATGCACGGGTTGGCGCTCATCTATACGGTCCGGGATCTGCCGGGTGTGGAGAGCTTCAAGATCGTACAGCATGATCTTGGTCATACGGAGGTCTTGCTGGTAGCAGCCGATGCGTTCGAATCCAGTTCTGAAGATCGAATTATTTCAGACTTCAAGAGACGCCTGGGGCCGGATGTCATGGTCAGCGTTCGCCGGGTAGACCAGATTCCGGTTGAGAAATCAGGCAAGTTTCGCTACGTCCAGAGCAAGGTGCCGGGAATTTCGGACGGGACGCAGAGGTCATGAATGCCGTTGCGTGACTTACTGATTGCTGCAATTCTGGCGTTGACGCTGCCCAGGGCGTTCAAGCACGCCTATATTGGCGTGCTGCTGTGGACTTGGGTAAGTATCATGAACCCGCACAAGCTCGCTTACGGATTCACCCATAACGCGCCGATTGCGGCTCTGATCGCCGCCGTGACGATGATCTCGCTGTTTACCACCAAGGATCGCGTCAAACTCCCATTCACTACGCCGGTGTTCTTTCTTGCAGCATTCGTGGTGTGGATGTGCATCACGACCATTTTTGCGATATTCCCTGGGGAGTCCGCGAATCAGTTGAATAAGGTTCTCAAGATTCAGGTCATGGTGTTCATTTCGATGGCCGTGCTATACAAATTCGAACATATTCGACTCTTCATCTGGGTCAATGTGTTATCGCTTGGCTTCTACGGCGTAAAGGGCGGGATTTACACGATTCTGACCGGTGGAGGTGGCCGTGTCTGGGGGCCGCCCGGTGGATTTATCCAGGGAAACAACGAGTTGGCCCTCGCGCTCATCATGGCCATCCCCCTGATGTACTTCTTGCGCCAGACCACACCCCACAAGTGGATCAAGCACGGATTGATCGTCATGATGGTTCTCTCGGCGATTTCGGCGATCGGGACCCAATCTCGCGGTGCTTTGCTGGCGCTAAGCGCGATGGGAGTCGTCTTGTGGTGGCGGGCGCCAAACAAGTTCCTGACTGGCATGTTGGGAGCCATGGTAGCGTTGGTCATTCTTGCCATGATGCCGGCTGCGTGGTTCGAGCGCATGGATACGATCCAGAACTATCACGATGATGGATCCGCGCTGGGTCGCATCAACGCATGGTGGGCAATGTACAACCTCGCCAACGACCGGATTCTGGGGGGAGGATACGCAGTCCAGAATCCCTTTGTTTTCAGCCTTTATGCACCTGACCCTACCAATCCGCTGACTGCGCACAGCATCTATTTTCAGACCTTGGGTGAGCATGGTTACATTGGCTTGATACTCTTTCTGCTGATCTGGTGGTCGGGCTGGAAGCTCGCCAAGAGTTTTCGCAAAATCGATCGGCGGAACGAGAACATCGGTTGGCTGTGGACCCTCGGGGCCATGGTGCAAGTTTCCTTTGTAGGCTTTGCCGTTGGTGGTGCCTTTCTGAGCCTCGCGTATTTCGACCTTCCATACAATATCTTGCTCACTCTCGTCGTCGCGCAACGCTGGATGCTCGAGAGACGATGGGAAACGGACGAGCGGGCTGATGTTCGTGCCCGACCCGGTCCATCGGCGAGTCTGCGAGACCGTCTTGTTTATTGGATCAGGACTGCATGATGCTGGCACGATTCGCTTTTTCGCTGGTTTCGCCACCGGGTGGCCGCGGTAAGTTGTCGACGTTGATATTTCACCGCGTAAGGCCCTCGGGTGGGTCTGCGGGCAAACGCGCGATGAATGAAGCGCGCTTTGATGAATTGCTTTCCTGGGTTGCGAATGCGTTCAACGTCATCGCGCCGGACGAGGCGGTGGAGCGCCTGGTTCGCGGTGAGCTGCCCGCGCGGGCGCTGTGTATCACGTTCGACGATGGCTACGCCGACAACGCGGAGTTGGCCTTGCCTGTGTTGATGCGACACCGGCTTACGGCGGCTTTTTTTGTCGCCACCGATTTTCTGGACGGTGGCACGATGTGGAATGACCGGTTGGCGATTGCAGTCCGCAAATGTGTGCACGATGTTCTCGATCTGGATGACCTTGGTTTAGGCGTACACCAGCTTGTGGCTGGCAACGTGGTCCGTGTTGTTGCCAAGCTCAACGCGCGGGTCAAGTATTTGCCTGATTCGCAGCGAACAGAGTGTATCGACGAGATCGTTGTTCGATCGGGGGTCGAAATACCGAACGATCTGATGATGACTTCGGGGCAGGTAAGGCAGCTTAGGCATGCCGGTATGGTCGTGGGTGGGCACACCTGCTCCCATCCGATCCTTGCTTCGCTGGATCACGAGAGGGCACGTAGCGAGATTGTCGAGGGTAAGCGCAGGCTCGAGGATATTCTTGGTGAGCGTATAGATCTGTTTGCCTATCCGAATGGACAGCCGGGCCAGGACTTCCGGCCGGAGCATGCCCGGATCGTGAAAGATGCGGGCTTCAAGGCGGCGTTTACCACGGCTTGGGGCGTTTCGCGTCGTGACACCAACTTGTTCCAACTGCCGCGCTTCACACCGTGGGATTCCAACCGCAATACGTTCATGTACCGCCTTGGTCGTAACCTGCTGACCGAAGCCGTGACAGTCTGAGCCCGGACCTGTCGTAGCTGAACAAAGCTGATTCCGGGAATACATAAATCATGTCGCTCAAGCAATTCGTACTTCACGCCGCAAAGCTGACTGGACTGTTCGCCGTGAGCCGCCGACTCACCCGTGGTCAACTACGTATCCTGTGCTATCACGGCATCTGGCTTGGGGGGGCGCCACACTACGGCGACTGCTTGTTCATGGACAAGGCAACGTTTTCCGCCAGGCTCGAGATGATCAAACGTCTTGGGTACCCGGTAATAGGTCTCGATGCTGCCGTGTCGGGGCTGCGCGATGGTTCACTACCCGCCGCGGCAGTCGTGATTACCATCGACGACGCCTGGCACGGCACCTTTACCGACATGATTCCGGCGCTCGAGCGCCACGGTATGCCGGCAACGCTCTATGTCACCACCTATTACGCTACCCATCAGAAACCTGTGCTTAATGTGCTCATCGGCTATATGGTGCAACGTGCGGAATCTCTGCCAAGCCCCACGCACCTATTCCCTGGCGAGGAAATTGACGGTAGCGCGTGGCCTTTGAGGGACCGTGATGGCTATGCGAAAGCGCTGGCAGCTTATCTCGAGGCGCAGCCGACACTGGATTCACGCTGGGAGATGCTCGAGAGTATCGCGCCGGCGTTTGGCCTTGATCTCGAGCGCCTGGTACGCGACCGTTGTTTTCACCTCATGGACGAGGATGCGTTGCGCGAGTGTCGGCATCGAGGGACCGATCTGCAACTGCATACACACTCCCACCGCATGCACGATTTTGAGCTGGACGCAGTTTCTCGGGAACTGCGACTGAATCGGGAACATTTGTCAGCCATGCTCGAGAGGGATTGCAGTGACTTGAGGCATTTTTGTTACCCGAGCGGCGTTTACAGCGAGCGTATTTTCGGCACTCTTCGACAAAGCGGCATTGTCAGTGCAACCACAACCGAGTTCGGCTTGAATGGTCGTGATGCGAATGTGATGGCGCTTGCCCGGATTCTGGACTGCCAGTCGATGTCCGAAATAGAACTGGAGGCAAAGCTGTGCGGATTCTGGAGCCTGATGCAAAGTGCAAGGCGGTTCGTGAGTCGCTCCTCGACAGCGTGAAACGATGTCGTGATTCCCTGCAGATGTGCGTGTTGTTGATTGCATTGCAGGGGGCGACGGCGGGGTATGCGGCAGAACGCGATGTGCGTTCGCTAAATGACGGGCCCAATGGGGTGACCTGCGCAAACTTTTCACTGGCGGGTCGTCTCGCTTGGCAACGGCGCTTGGGCGATTGGGTGGACCGCAACGGAGAGAAGCATGGCGAGGCTGAATTTGGCCTCGCTCAGGGGGGCAGAGCCAATCTCAGCGATGGTATCCGGATCGACATCACGCCATTGGCTAGGATGTGGCTAGCTGGAGAAAGGCCCAACACCGGCGTGTTGCTGCGGTCGCTGACGGGCCAGGGCATCATGGTGTTTCAAAGTCGCGAGCATAAAGAAGGCCTCGGACCGGTGCTCGAACTGGAGTGGGACGAGCGCCCACCGAGTCGTCACAGAGTGCTGGCTGACACCACGCTCGACTGCTCGACTTTCAGGAGTGTCGGCGCCGGCCAAACCATTAGGGTAGGGCCTGATAATAACGCGCTGATCGTGTTCGATCTTCCGAATGGTGAAGCCAAAGTCCTCACGCGTGCCACGATTGTCCTGACGCCGACCCGGCTTTTTGGGCGTACGTTGCAGATCGGTGCGTTCAGCACACAGCCCTCATGGGCGGTTGAGTCGACGCCGGCGACGAATGGTCTAGCTGCTGAGCGACGTGGTGACGAGGGGTTGGCTGATCATCCGCAGGTTGTGTATTTTGCCGACTTCGAACGAGATGATTGGCATTCGGCTTGGAATCGCCTGACCGCCAGCGAAATGTCGAGAGTCAGTTCGGATCCTGAGAATGGTTTTAGGCCCCTCCATGGAGCTGCACTCAAGACGACGCTGAAACAAGGCAAGAATACCGCACTCAATCTGCGCTACCTGTTTGCCGAGCATGGCGACGGAAGTGAGCCGGAGGAGATCTACTTCCGTTACTACCTTCGTCTAGGGGATGATTGGAATCCTGATGTCGAAGGCGGAAAGCTTCCGGGGATCGCGGGTACCTATGGCCGGGGAGGGTGGGGTATGCGCCCTTCGGACGGGACCAACGGCTGGTCGGCACGAGGAGCCTTTGCGGTGGCAACCCCTGCCAAAGGCAATGTGCCGATACAAACACCTATCGGATCATACGTTTACCATGCGGACATGCGGGGCAACTCCGGTCACTACTGGGGTTGGAACCGTGGTCCGGGCGGCTTGCTTCAGAACAATCGCTGGTATGCGATCGAGCAATACTTGAAGCTCAATAGCCCCGGGGAGAACAATGGCGTTTTCAAGGCCTGGATCGACGGGCATCTTGTTTACGAGCGATTAGAACTCAACTTCCGAATCGTTGATGATCTGCGCATCGAGAGCATCTGGCTGAACGTTTACCACGGGGGGGTCAAGCCGTCTCCGCGGGACATGAGCCTATACATCGATAACGTTGTGATTGCCCGAAAGTACATCGGGCCAATATCACCGTGATACGGGCTCGCAAATTGAGCACGGCGCTTGTCTATGCCGGCCGGGCACTGGCGCCGTGGTTGTTCGAGTGTTGCTAGACCGGGGTTGTCGCAGTTTCTTTGGGGCCTTACGGCATCTGCGACAACCCTATCCCTACAACGTGTGTGGCAATCACTCCGGTAGCCGCCACTTGACTTCCAGCTTCGGGCGCTGATCGACCTGAGCCGCGAACTCACTCGAGCGGATTTCCTTGCGGTTCGAGTTGCCTGCCACCTGCACCAGACGCCAGCCGTTGTTTTGCGTGCCGCTTGCGAACAAGCGAACTCGCTCGGTTATGTCAAACGTTACCCAGCCCGCAGACCAGGCTGCACTTGCCTGAGCGTCGGCAAAGGCTGCGTAGTCGTGGCCCGCGCTACCGGCGCCCGGTGTCGTCCAGCTCGAACCAACACTGGGGCGATTCCACGTTGCCTGATTCTCGACCCATGGTACCAACATCGCATGCAATCCAATCAGGTTGTCGTAAACACCCTTGTAGAGATGCATGGTTGCCGATTCGATCACTGCGTTATCCGGAATCGGGCCTCCCTCGGACTGAAAGATCGCGAATCTTATTAGTGGCACATAGTTCGGACGGTCAAAATCCATTCGGGCGCTCGACCCGAAGTTGGATGTCTTGTGATAACTCGAAAGATAGGTGTCTGCAATTCCAGTGTCACCTGGAGATGCACGCTGCAGTACTGTAAGCTTCTCGGCTCCGTCGTCCGGTGGTTGCGGTGCGGCCTGTACGCTGATGGCGACCGCTGCCGAGATAGTACTTGTGCCTTCGTCATCGACTGCTTCCACCGAGATCGCAGCTGTTCCGGCAGCATTCGCGGTCCAGGTCGTTGAATAAGGCGCCGTGTTCAAGGTCGCGACAGAGATTCCGTTAACCCGGAAAACAACTCGACTGATCGAACCATCCGGGTCCGAAGCATCCGCAGTGAGGGTTAGACTGTCTCCGACTGTCACGACGTCTGTTTCGCTCGGGCTGGTAAGACTCACAAGCGGTGGCAGATTCTCCGGTGGTGGCTCCTCGACCGGTGGGTCGACCGGGCCTTCGTCATCGCCTGGTTCCCCTGTGCCCTTAGACCAAGTCAACTCAAGAGTTGGCCTGAACATTGGATCACTCGAATACTCGCTGGAGCGGAGTTCTTTGCGATTACCGTTGCCCGAGACTGAGACGAGGCGCCAGCCATGGTTGCTGGAGCCGGTGGCAATGCGGTTGAGGCGGTCAGACACATCGAACTCGATCCAGCCGGCGGCCCAAGTCGCGGCTACGGTCGCGTCCGCGGCAGTAGCATAATCGGTCCCCGCCCCTCCTGCCCCGGCGGAAGCCCACGCTGCACCGATTCTCGGGCGGTTCCAGGTCGCTTCCGATTCCACCCAAGGTACGAGCAATGCATGTAGTGCAATTACGTTGTCGTAATTTCCCTTGTAGATTCGGAGCTTCGCGGATTCGATGGTTGCTCCGTCCGGTACCGGACCGCCCTCGGAGGCAAACACCGCAAATTTGAGAAGGGGAGCATAGTAGCTCTTGTCGAAATCCATGCGGCTGCTGGAGCCGAAGTTGCTGGTCTTATGGTAGGACGACAAATAGGTGTCAGCCACTCCGGAATAACCGGAGAGCGCACGCCGCAGGATCACCGTCGACGAAGATCCGTCGCCGGGCAGCGCGGCCGCTTGGACAGTGATAGTCACTGCAGCTGAGGCGCTACTTGCACCTAGATTGTCATCCGCCTCTGCGGTTAGTACGTAAGTGCCCGGGGCGCCGGGCGTCCAGCTTGCGGAATAAGGGGCAACATTGGATACGCTGATCACATTGCCATCAACCTTGAACCTGAGCACACTAACCGTGCCGTCATCATCGGTTGCGACTGCAGATAGTGTGATGGTGTCACCGACGGTTGCGACCAGACCTGTTGTCGGGGCCGTCAAGCTCACGGCAGGAGCGACATTTTCGGTGGGTGGCTCATCGCCGCCATCGCCCGGATCACCGCCGCCACCCGGATCACCGCCGTCACCGGGGTCACCGCCGTCACCGGGGTCGCCCCCAGGGGCAACCCAGCCCACCGGCTTATAGACCCAGATATTACCCAGGGTGGCGTCCTCAAGTCCGACGAACACGTCGAAGCCGGGTACGTACTCCCACTTTCCGAGGATACCGGTGCCCACCTTGTTTGGGGGAACTGCGCCAGCCGGGGTTGGCTCCGGTATGACTTCCCAACCATAGATGGACGGGGTTAAGGGCGGAATCACACGCCAGAGTTCGCCGGAACCGCACCAAAGCATGAAATTCGCACGTTCCTGATCGTAGTCGAGAGCGCAATTTGGGATCGTCCGGCCGATGTGGTTGAGCCAATCAGTCAGATCCTTGACCGAACCTGTCACCGATACGCGTTGTTCACGATTCGAGGAACCTGCGATACGGAGATCCCAGAAGTAGAACGGGCTGGTGTTATTACCGGTACGCAGGACGATGTTCGCGATCGGATCGTGTGCGCAGGTGGTCTGAGCCGACGGGCTCGACCAGTAAATGCCTACCCTGTTGATCTCGTCGAACCAGGGCGTGGCGACTTCTGTGATCTGATATCGATATAGATCGAGGGCCGTACCGCCACCGCTGCGTGCCGCTACGTAGACGACGTCATGTGATGATCCAGGCGAGTTGCTATAGGCCGTACAACCATTGACGTGTGAGCGGGGCAGGGTGCTGCTAGCAAGATGCTTGTGGATATCGCGGTTTTGCCACATGTCGCCGCCGGTAACCGAGGCGTAAGGCGCAGCCCGACGAACATGCGAACCCGTGCTGCCGCCAACTTTGTCCGGGTCCGCCCGGGACGGGTCGAAGAGATAGGGGCCGGTGCGTCGCAATACGGCTGGATCGGCTTCGCTCGGTCGGGTGTAGGGGCCGCCGGTGTTGTAGATTGCACCGCCGAAATTCAGATAGCGATCGATCAGCGGAAGATAGACGGCGTTGTCGTATGTATGAGCTGAAGTGGGCGCGCCATCGGCACCATCGATCGCGGTCCAGGTGTTCGAGCCTACGGAGAGGGTTTCACTGGGCAAAGCAGCACGTTCCCACTGAAGGGTGCGCGCACGCCAGCGATATACGTCGTTGCCCGAATAGTTTGCGTGGCCACCCCCATACAAGATGATATCGCCGCGCCTGCTGTCCCAAGCAAAACTGCTCCAGGAGCTTATGATCTTCGAAGGTGTGGGGTTGCTCGCCGTTCCGTACAATGGTCGCAGTGCACTTGGCGTCCAGGCATCGGAGAAATTGTTGGTATTCACCTTTGCCCAGCTCCCTTCGGGCATGGCTTCTACGATATCGAGCAACGGTCCTTCGGCATAGGGTGTTTGTGCGTGGGTCACCGAGGCGATGCCGGTGAGGCTTGCAGCCAGAAGCCACGCTCCGGACGTGTATCTTTTTACCTGGAAGCCGTGGCGTGCGGATTTCGATTTGGTCATATCTGTTTCCCGGATGGGCTAGGTGCAGTCTGTCGATTGAGCAGGTCGACTAGAATTGGGGTGACTGTGACGATGCCATTTTTCAAGCAAAGACGGTGCCAAAAAATTGGAAAAGCCTGTTGATTTTATAGAAAACAGCGAGATATGCAGTGGTGGTCCGACCGGAGTGTTCGCGTGGAATATGTGCTGGATTCAAAGTGTAAATATTCTCGACAGATGAGCTCCAGCAAATACGGAGTAAGGCTTTGGTTCGCTCCGGTGGTGATATTTGCATGGTTCGTCGCCATGGGGCCGTCGACCGTGTTCGGCTCCAACCAGCTTCCTGAGGCGAACGCGAACGTACTTGAGCGCCTGGAGGCTTTGCGGCCAAACCATGCGATCGTGCTCGGCAATGCGGTTGTGACGGGGGATCTGAACGAGGTTGCGAGGCAGTTCAATCTTCACGGCACCGGTCCGCAAGGTCGGGATTATTCCATCAAGATGGTTTGGGCGCATGATCAGCGGCGTGCGTTGTTTGCCGGCGCAAACCATGGCTTGCCGCACAGGCTCAATGATGTCTGGGCGTTCGATCTCGCCGCGATGAGCTGGATCTTGCTTTATGGGCCGGATAATCCTCGCAGCTATGCGGGTCTGGGCAAGGATGCGCGTGATGTTCAGTTTCAGGATGGCGTCTTGGTCACCCGCCGGGGCGGGCCAGCGATCATTGCCCATACGTGGTGGGGGCTTACCTATGATCCGACGGTGCGCCGGATGCTGTTCATGAACACTTGGGTTACGGATCAGGACAAGGCGATCTCGACGCTGGGTGGGAACCCGGATATGCGGTATAAGGGGCCACCATTGTGGTCATTCGATCCCGTTTCCCGTCGCTGGCAGTTGCTGAAAACCGTCCGCCCTTGGCCGCGATCGCCATTTGGTGGCTTGCTCGAATATGTTCCTGCTCTCGGCGGCGCGATCTGGCACGCCAACAACTGGCAGATGCGCGCAAGCTGGCTGTACGATGCCTCGACAAATACTTGGCGTGACCTCGCCGCAAATGCAGAGTCGGGTGATTTTGCCAGTCAGGCACCGGCGCCAGAGCAGGTAGGTTATCACGACCCGCATAGGGGGCTCATCGTGGTTCAGAGCAAGCGCAATACCTATCACTTCGATATAGCGCTACGGCAGTGGCGCAAGGTTGTCTCTGCCGCCGATGATGCGGCTCATGTGCCTTTTGGCCATGATGCGCGGACGCCCTTCTATTTTGATCCTTCGAGTGGGAAGGGACTCCTGATCGATTTTCGCGCGAATGCGCTATGGGCTTACGACCCTGATTCGCATACTTGGGCTCGGCTCGAGCCCGAGGGGGATCCGATGCCTGATGGTAAAAAACGACTTGCGTACCTAGATCCTGAACGTAACGTGTTCGTTGTCCTTAAGGATACCAAGGTGTGGGCCTATCGCTATCGGGGCCGGTAGGCCGGCAGCCACCAGATGGCGGTATGGCGGCCGCCAATGCGCTTTCGATCGTGCGGAGGTCACATCGCAGCCAAACAATTTGGTGATACAGTCGCGACCGGCGGGTGAGCCGGCGCGGGGCCGGGGGTACGATTCAAGAGGTGGTGGAACGTGGTGAGTTCGGCATCTGCAACTGGGGGCGTGGCAAACTATGTTGCCACTGCGAGAGAGGTTGCTGCGAGGTTCGGCGGAGCATGGCCCGCCGCTTTGTCGCGCATGTTGTTTGCGAAAGCGCTTTATGGCTTGTCGGCTGTGGAGTACGGATTGTACTCACTCCATTCCAAGCCCTTTCGTAAACTCGCTGATTACCGGACTAAGAAGCAGACTACGGCCTTGTTTGCGCGCGTAAACCCCGAGCAGGAGCGCCCGAGAGTTGAAGACAAGTTGGTGTTTCACCGGCTGTGTCTGGCTGCTGCGCTTCCCGTGCCAACGCTGCATGCTGTTCTTTCTATCCGCAAGCCTGGGAGCACGACGGATTATCCTGTGCTTGAGCGCTTTGAAGATGTGCTCGAGTTTTTTCGTAGCTTCGACGAGATTCGTCTGATACTCAAACCTCAATGCGATGCGCTTGGCACAGGGGTTCGCTTCGTAAACTTGCGTGGCGGCAAACCCTTCGATATCCAGGGGGGCGCCATCGATATCAAGTCGTTCTCGGCTGGGCTCGACTTCGATATGCAGAGAGACGACTATCTGATCCAAACCTTCGTAACGCCACATCCGGAAATGGCGTCACTCGGATCCGGCAAGGCGCTCGGGACTTTCCGCATCGTGACGTATCTCGACGGAGGGGGGGTTCAGATGCTCTATGCGCTTACCCGGATTCCCAGTGGCAACAATGTCCATGACAATTTTTCGGGTGGCAATACCGGAAATCTCATTGCATCGCTGGACCCCGAAACAGGCCGTGTTGGCCCTGCTTTCGGACGGCGCAACAAGGCGTTTTCGCGGCTGGTCGAGTCGTTCGACAGCAACCCCGACACGGGCCGTCCCATTGCCGGGCAACGGGTACCTCAATGGGACGAGATTCGAGCAGTAGTGCACAAGGCTGTCGAAACCTTTAGGGAGCTGCCGTTTCTCGGTTGGGATTTCGCTCTTTCGACCGAGGGCGTGGTCATCATCGAAGCAAACTCCAATCCGGATATCGTTGGTGCGCAGGTGTCGTCCGGTCTTGGGGCGCGTGAACTCCTGAAACCGCTCTATCAGCGCTACCAAGATGCCTGAACCGAAGCGGTCAGGCTCCAATGGGTCGGTCATCGTGTTCATTGGCCGGATTCGAAAAAAGCTCGTCAATATGAGTTGGGTCCGTTGGCTGTACAGCGACCGCTATCTATTGTTGCACGCGGTTGAGGCCACGGAGGCAGTGATTGCGGATTCCGATGACGGCCTGTACTGCAACCGTGTCGAAGACCTTGCATTGTTCGAGCAGACAGAACGGTGGTTGCCCCGCGATGTATTCGTCGCAGAAGCAAGGCGCCGCATTGCAGAGGGTATGTGTCTCTATACCGCGGTGACGGACGGACGTCTCGTACATTACGGCTGGCTTGTTCCGAGACAGCACGAGGCTTGGTTTCCGTATGTGCATCAAAGATTCGTTTTCCCCGAGGGCTCGTCCGTACTGTTCAACGCCTACACCCATCCAGCCGCGCGCGGGACGGGTCTGCATTTGCGCTCGATGCGAAGGCGTATTGCTGATGCATGTGCCTCACCTGGTACGGTCAGGGTCTATACCGCTATTGAGTCGCATAACCGGGCATCGCGGGCGGTGGCAGCCAAAGCCGGTTTCAAGTGCGTTGACGTGTTGTTCGAGAGTGTTCGGTTTGGGCGTGTGAATCGGGGGCGCATGTTGCCACAAGCGTATTTTTCTAGGATCGAAACACAATCGTGACAGCCCAGCCAAACCATCTGACTACCGCGGAGCGCTCTAAGCACCATGTATTGGTTCCCGATGCTCATGCAATCGGCATGATTGCCGTGATCCGCTCGTTGGGGCGAGCCGGCTACACGGTGCATGCCTGCGCGAGCAAGCCGGAGGCTCTCGGACTTTCTTCGTCCTTCGCCAGTCATCAGGTGGTTTGTCCTGCGTATGATGATCGTATGTTTCTGCCGTGGCTTTCTACCTACGTCGCACAGCATGGCATTCGCACGATCGTGCCAAGTGAGGGCTTTCTGCTCGGTGTTCGGCCCGCTTTCGAAACATACGCGGCGATGATGCCGATACCGTCGAATCCGAACCTGGTGTATGGCAGCCTTAGCAAATCTGCGGTTATCGCCCGGTTGCTCGAAACGCCCGAAACTGCGGCGTATCTTCCACCGACGCTACTGTGGTCGGCCGGCGAGCCGCTACCCGTCGCCGACCAGCTCGAGGCACTTGGATTGCCCTTGTTCGTGAAGGGTGATGGTGCCGACGATACGGTGGCGGGTGACAACATCGTCGTGCGCGAGGAGTCGGCCGACGGGGCACATAAGCGCTTGATCGAACTCAGTGGGCGCTACCGGCGCGTACTGGTTCAAGGCTTTGTGCCGGGACAGGGTACAGGCGCTTATTTCCTGATTCACAAGGGCGAGATCGTTCAGGAGTTCATGAATCGCTGCATTCATGAGGTTCCGCATACCGGTGGTTTTTGCTCCTTGCGCGAAAGCTGGTGGCACGAGCCGATGATGGCGGATGCACGTGTCAAGATCCGGCACCTCGGCTGGGAAGGGGTGGCGATGATCGAATACCGCTGGGATCCTGATACCGATCAATTTTGGTTCATCGAGCTCAACGCCCGCTTCTGGGCTGCCTTGCACGTTGCACTTTACGCCGGTGTCGATTTCCCGAAACAGTTGCTCGATCTTCGCCACGGTGCCCCTGTTGCCCGGATCACCGCGTTTCCACTCGGCTTGCAGGTCAGATACACGGTGCCATTCGAGGTGGGCTACGTGATGTCACGCTGGAAAGACAAATCCTTGCCGTTCGGCCAGCGTGTTCGAAGCGTCGTGGGGTGGTTTGCACGTTTCCTGAATCCGACGATTCGCTCGGACCTTGCCTTTCCTGGTGACCGGAAACTCTATTTCAGTGCTTGGCGCACGTTTCTGTGGCGCATGTTTGGTCCGGGGGACGCGTGAAAGCAATTTCGGATTCATGCAAATGATTTATCGGCCCGTGGGCGCTGAGATCCAGAGGGTTCAACGCCTGGGTGTAAGTGGCGGCTATTCATGATGCGCTGCGGTTACAAACCGGTTCGACATTGCGATAACCGTAGCTCAATTGACGGTTCTGCGTCATGGGCTCGAGCAGTAATCGGAGTGACAGGTCTTGTCGATATAGAGTGTAGGCGCCATGGTTGAGCAACCGAGTAAATGGGAAGCAGTGGGGAAATCTCTGCGCCACTATCGTACCCAAGCTCTTGCGCGTGTGCTGTGGGCGCTCGCACGGCTGGAGATTCGGCGGCACCCGGTAACAATCGTTGCGATCACGGGTAGTGTGGGCAAGACGACCACTAAAGAGTGTGTAGCGGCCGTACTCGAGAATACGTACGCGACTCGGCGCACAGTTGGAAACACCAATTGCCGCACGGGTGTTCCCTCCACAGTGCTGGGAATAAGCAACGCAATTGATCTGACGCGCTTCATTGGTTCGCTGCCGGCAATCTTTCGACGCTTGTTTCTGAGCGCCGAGCAAGCAGACTACCTTGTGCTCGAGATCGGCGCGCGCTTGCCCGGCCAGATTCCGAGGCATTTGAAGTCCATTCGTCCCAGGATCTCAATCGTTACGGCGATTGCGCCCGCCCATCTTGAAACGCTCGGTAGCATTGAAAATGTCGTGATCGAGAAGGGAAGCATTGTCGCCGCACTTCCGGAAGACGGTGTTGCCATTCTCTCTGCAGATGATCCCAATACACGCGTGATGGCAAGACTGCACAAAGGCAGAGTGCTCTTGTTCGGTTTCGATCCCAGTGCAGACGTATGGATGGAGGCGCCGGCCCGTAACGGCCAGGGGCTCATCTCCGCTTTGCACGACGCTGAGGGGGCGGTCGTACTGACATTCGAGCATCTTACGAATCGGCATCATCTTCAGGCAATTATGGCCGCTTGGTGCGTTGGATTGGTTACCAACGTTCCGCGCGACCGGATGGTTGATGCGCTGCAGCATTACGTCCCCAGATCGGGGCGCGGTACTCTCACTGCCGGCGGAATGGGTACGGTGATTTTCGATGATACCTACAATGCGAATCCAGTCTCGATGAAAGCTGCACTTGAGACGTTTCGCGAGATGACATGTGAGCGCCGCCGGCTTGTCGTGTTGGGGGATATGCTGGAACTTGGTGCCGATAGCGAACGACTGCACTACGATATCGGGGCCGATACGGTCGGGATCGCTGACATCCTTATCGGCTGCGGCAAGCTCGCGGATGCTTATGTCCGAGGGCACCGTGATGGGGGAGGGGAAGCCCAGTGCCAGCATTTCAGATCCATAGAAGATGCCCATCGGTTCTTGATTTCAGAGCGCTGCGAAGGTGACGCCATCATGCTGAAAGGGTCGCACGGTTCAGGTCTGTACCGGCTCGCAATGTGGCTGAACAGGGAACAGCACACTCCGGACTGAGGGAGGTGAGTCCCACCAGCGTCCGGCGCGAATTCGGGTTGCGCGTGGACCGGCAGGGGCGTTCTCGGGGTACGTGGGCCGTGGAGGAAGTAGGTGAGCGTGCATGACCGGTTTCAGTGGTACCTCGGCGCCAGCAAGCGACGGTTGTGGTCGATTCCGATCAGGCTTGAAGCGTTGTTGGGTGGAGTCGGTGATCGTGATCGGCGACTCCTTGCTATCCTGCACCGTAGGCTGGGTATTCCAGCGGACTATGCGGAGCGTGGCCTGCCGCGATATCGGCAGGCGTCAGATTTGGTTCAGGTGCCGTGCGGCCTGAAGCGCCGCGTGCGTCGGATGACGCCAGCCACGAGTACTCGGTTCATCATGATGCGGAATGCGGCGGCGTCGGACGGCGTCGAGTTACTCGTCAGGTGGGCTTATCGGAGCTATCTCGATCAAGCAGACCTGTTCCTGAGAGATATGATGGCAGGAAAGAGCATCGACGAACTTCTGACCCGAATCGCGGCACCCGGCTATAGCGAGCACCACACCGGCAGAGCACTCGATTTTGAGGCCGCCTCGGTCAAGTGCCCTTTTCAGGATACCGAAACCTACGAATGGCTTTGCCGAAAGGCACACCTTTTCGATTTTCATTTGTCATTTTCAGCCAACAATCCGTACGGAATCGTTTCGGAGCCTTGGCATTGGTGCTTCCAGGGTTAGTCGGTTTATTTTATTCGAAAAGGTATTTGGCACCCCGCTCTGTAGGTGTCTTGATGACCGATCCTTGATGTTACGTTGCGCTACCCTGATTCTAGCCACTGTCGATATCCAGTAAGCACTTTTTACCCTGAAAACCGACATATCTGCCAACGGAGGAATCCCTGTGAATCTATCTTGTTTCACTCACATCCTGCGATCTGGGATGAACTGAGGTGTCGCGATGATCGGAGTAAAGTTTTTGAGAGTGTTCTCGCAGCATGCCAAGCATTGCCGGGATGTGACGGGGCGCAGCCATCTTTTGCTTTTTTTAGACTTTATCAAGATTCTTGGCAAGGGATACTATCCTTCCGAATATTACGGGTTTCGGATATATGATCGGGAGCCGATCGGTTATGTCCAGATCCGGCGTGGAATCGAGATCGAAAAGGCGCTGAACCCGAGAATGACCGGCATCGTCAACTTTGACAAGTGGCAACAATATTGCTTCTTCAAGGCCAATGATTTGGCCACGCCTGATGTCTATGGCTTCTTTTGCGGCCGAAGGGTGCTGGTGCATGGCACTGGTTACGATGCGGATGACCCCGAGTTGCGGCAGGCGTTGTCCCGGATTCCCGGACCGTTTGCGGTGAAACCATATGGTGGGGGACATGGCGAAGGGTTCGGTGTGGTGGAGGCTATATCCGTCGGAGATGAAAAGATTGTTCTTCGAGGCAGAGGAGCGTGTAGCCTGGGCGACTGGATCGGGAAAGCAGTTCGAGATCCGCAGGGTCTGTTGCTGCAGGAATTGCTTGTTCCGCATTCGGCGCTTCGCAGGTATGGTGAGACCGCTTTGAATACGTTAAGAATCGTAACGGTCAGGGATGCCGCAGGCGTTCCGCATGCTGCGTCGGTTCTGTTCAAGATGGCGCGCACCGGTGCATTAGTGGACAACATTGGGGCGGGGGCGCTAGCCGCTCATGTGGATCTGGAAACGGGAAAGTTGTCCAAGGCGTTTGCATGGCCCGGGGATGGCCTGTGGGACGTGCATCCAGATACGGGAGCCGATATCGAAGCCTATGAGCTCCCATACTGGCGCGAAGCGATTACCCTTGCTTTGCAAGCACATGAGAGGCTGACGTCGGGAGGCTCGCTGTCGTGGGATGTGGCGCTCACCGAGCGGGGGCCGATGCTGCTGGAGATGAACGCCTTCGCGCCACGCCCCGTTTATCAGCGGCTTGACCGCGGACTGCTGGGCACTGTCTATGGAGAAGTGCTCAGGCAGCGAAACATCCCCTGCTGATCGGTGCCGAATTCTTGTCGCTGTGTTGATTAGGGGATGCTCGAAGACGGGGCATGCCGAGTGCGAAGGCAGGGGTCAAAGATTTATCGGGGTGATCAGCGGCAACATCAGGAATGAGCCATAAACCAAGCACTAGCTGTGCTGCAATAGATAACTTGATCGGAAAAGCAGATGAGAGATTTTAATTACTTTTCTACTCAGATGAAACGTGGTGTAAAGATCGTTCGAAATATGATTATAGATCCTTTGCCTCGTAAAAATAGGCTTGTAATTGAAAGTGCGATTTTCAACGATAATTTGATAGAAATATGGTATGAGATAAAGAAAAACAGGTATTATGTTCAGGTTCTAATTCCAGATATCTACGCGAATCAATTAAGGAAATTAGATGAATCAGCAAAAGGGCAGCTTTTTACTTTGCTTGGGTTGGTGTTTTCGCCTTTTTTCTTTAAATTGAGCGATATTTTTGAAATCGAGGTGAAAACGGCCACTCTTGACAAGGAGTCCGTAGAGTTTTTCGAACGGTTTCTGAAACAAGGACTTGGGGAGTTTCGCTTCCGCCAAGGGTTGAATCCGTCGCGCAAAGTCAAAGTGCTCGCAAGTCTAGATAGTGGTGTGACACCGATTGAAGTTGGTTCCTCAGGTGATCTCATCATGCTTAACGGGGGTGGAAAGGATACGATAGTCGCCGCAGAATTGCTAAAAGATGCCGAGCTCGATTTTACCTGGTTGTCGATCCGTCCAAACGCCACCCGTCGCAAGGTCATCGAGCTCTCGGGAATTTTAAGCGCACTTGAAGTATCCTACAAATTAGATCCTAAAATAAATGTCAATAAAATATATAAGTGGGGTCATTTTCCTCATACTTCTATTATTTTGTCGATTGGGCTGATGATTGCGATTCTACGTAGAGCGCGCTACGTTGCTGCTGGTAATGAGAATTCCGCAAATTTTGGGAATATTGTTTATCACGGCATGGATGTAAATCATCAGTACAGCAAGTCTTTCGAGTTCGAGCGTGGGCTTCAGGATTTTGTAAGGCGGCGTGTCGTCACGGATGTCAAGGTTTTTAGCATCTTGCGTCCTTATGGTGATCTACAGTTGGCCTGGTTTTTTTCGCGCCACAAGGGATACTTTAAACACTTCATTAGTTGTAATCGAGGGATTGGACGTGGCCAGGGCGAATGGTGTAAAGAGTGCCCTAAATGTGCGTTCATGGGTTTGGCAATGTTTCCATTCGTGGGAGTTGAGGGGATTGAGGAAATTTTTGGTGAGAATATTCTTAATCGGCCGCTAATCCGGAAACATATTGTCGAACTTGTCACCGGCAGCATCAAGCCGTGGGAATGTGTTGGCACAAAGGATGAATGCAGGCTCGCGCTGCGCCTCTTATTGGAGGCAAGCCCAAACATGGATTTCACCGAACGACCTACCAGAGCAGAGCTTGTGGGTGTTGCCGGGACAGATGATATTGAATATCTGCGCCGACAGGTTCTGGAGAAGGCTCATGATGAGCACCTTGTCCCGGCTGAGTTAGTAAGCGCGCTGAACTCAGGGCTTGCGAAACGTCAGCTTAATGGGCTCGCAATTAGGGCACGCTCGGCTTGAACAGGCGCGGCCTGAAGGCCGTTGGGTGCGGTCCTTTTGCGCCAAAGAGGATACTGCATGATCCGCTTGCGCTCTCAAAAATTGAGTCCAGATTTGGCTGTCCCCGTAAACCTGGCTAGCGCGTCACCAAGGGGGCCAGCCAAAAGCCCGGCGTTTTGATTGCTTTGAACAGAAACACAGCGCGGCCGTGTGTTGATCTCTATCACCACTGGGCCGTCATCGGTAATGCCGATATCCCAGCCTATACAAGGGATGAAGTTTAGCTTAGGTGCGGATTGCTCCACCAAATGGATGACTTCTGACCAATCGGGGACGCTCTTGCCGGTGATGCGTACTCCCGTTCGAGGGTGAGCATCGTGGAGCACCGGGACCATCGAGTCGAGGCTGACACCATGAAGTAGACTCCCAGATGACATATCAAGGCGACCAATGATGCCGCCACCCGCTACGTTGTCTGTGGCGGTCGTGCCGCTTCCCAGTCGAAGAGCTGCGCCAAGAATAGATGTGCCACCGTTCTGATGAAGGGTCATCACGCGAACGGTTGGGCATACGTTTGGTACAATCTCGGCAAGCGCAGGATGGGGTCTCAGCCGCGCTTGAATCAAGAATCGCCCTAATTGATCGCAAATGCGCAGGCGCGTAACAACATCGCTGACCTGTAATGGATTCCCGCGCGGCCACTCGATCCACTCGGTGCTGTTGGAAGGGGACCGTCCGATTGCTAAGGCGCCTTCGCCCAAACTCCCATCTGCTGGTTTGAAGAAAAGCTCATGATCAGCTTGCTGTTCTAGAAAGCTGATTAAGTCCACCTCAGATGATATGCGCACCCCATAGGCTGGTTTGGCACCCGGTGATGTTGTTGCCAATGTTCTCGGTGTCGGAATCTGCAAAGTGTCTGCCAGCAGATGAAACAACACCTTGTCACGTGCAGTGATGTCGTATATCGGAGGGTTTATATGATCAAAGTAACGCCCCTTTTCAAATGATCCCAGAAATGTTTTTTTCTCCCTGAAATTCAGAGTGGCAGAGTTGAGGCCTAAGCTGTAGTAATCCTCCGCCGCGATCGCGCTCGTTCTTAGAAGGCGGGCTTGCTCTAGAGCGCACCGAAGAAATGCATAGTGTGTTTGACCGGAGTTAGCTTTATGTATCGGTAAATCACGAGCAACCTGCACGGCATAATCTTTGTAACGCTTTACTGTGCGAATAAAGGTTTTTACATTTTCCATGGCTGTGTTTTGCAAAAAATCGAAATTCGGAAGCGGATTTTGATTAAATAGTCGTAACCGGCGTGCTATGGGAGGTAGACGGAAAAAATAAAATGTAAGCAAATCAATCAAGCCTATGGGCGACAATAAGCTCAAATCTGTGCTCTATTCATTGATTTATCCGACAATCTATCGCTGGGGTTACACGGACAGGATAGATATCTTCTTGGCTCAGCGCTTTGTTGCACATGCCAATTCGCTTGCGGGCCTGAAGTTGCCCATGTCGCGGGCGTCTGTCGATGGGAGTCCGTTGATGTCATGCGGTGGAAATCACGGTGTTGTCCAATGTGCGGTCGATTTTTCTAGGTGTGCTATCAAACTATTCTGATCAGGTGGCGTAATGCAGTCGCTGAAGATTCATGTGCTCTTGAGCGCCGTTATGAGTGACATGAAATCGGTACGCAAGCCTTTCGAGAATGCAACCTGAAAAATGTCCGTGCCATAGATCGAGTTGGCCTCAACGATGACTGGGCCCTCATCGGTAATCGCTATATCCCACCCTATCGTTTTTGGTAGTGGCGTCTTTTCCTGCGCATACAGGAGTAAGTCTTGTATCTCTGACCAAAATGGAACTTGACGGTCAGTTATTCGTTCGCCAGTGTCAGGGTGCGTATCTGTTGATCGCATGGCTGGCCACGTTCTTGATGCTGCGTAGCGAGCAGGCAAAAGAGTTCCTTTGGCTAAGAAAATTCCGGAAATAAGATTCCCGGTGGCACCGAGCGAGAAATTATCAGTTATATTTCCATTTACTGGAATTTTCAGGAGAGCCCTAAAAATCTTAGGCTGACTATTTTCCAGATAGGTTGTCGCACGCAGTGTTCCCAGGCAGCCATTCGGCATTAACCCGCTTAGACTATGGTGTGGAGTTACTACAGGCTGAATCAGGCAGCCCTCGGTACTTGAGAAATTATTCTTGCAGTAGGCGTAGAAATCTTCGATGTCACCATTGATTCCGGAGAAAGTCCATCCTGATGCATTGCGAGTGGCCGAGAAGGCCCCAGCTCCATGTGCGCCATCGATCTGTTTTACAAACAACTGTGCTGGGGCGCCCTCCAGGATCTGCTTCCAGTCGTGTAGCTCATTCCCGTTTGGAAACGAATGAGCAGGTAATGACTGCCCATTGCTCTGAACAAGAACGATGGGAATGGTCGGAAGCCCTTGTGTGGCGCAGTGCTCGGTGAAAAGCAGCTTGTCCCGCGTCAGTTTTTGGGTTGTCTTGACATTGACACTTTTCAGTTTTTCAAGCGCTTGCTCTTCAATTATAAATTCACCCCATTCTTCCCGAGGAATGTTCTTGAGTTCGTAAAGCGAAAAGAAGCGAGGGCCGATTCCGTATTTCAGGCGAGCCTGTATTACCATACGCAACCCTGGAAGCAGTTGAATCAAACTTCCGTCTGCTGAGTCCTTTGTTGCTGAAATATAGTCGAGAATTTTTCGTGGCGAATTCATCGCTTCCTTGGGCCAAGAGAGGTTATGAATGTCAGAGCATTGACAGTCTTTTTGCTGGACCGTGTGGCAGGATGGGCATCATTTCTTGCGTAATTTTCTGAGCACGTAGGCTTCGGCACCCTCGTTCAACCCAGTGATCTTCCAAAGCGTTAGGACCGTTGCGACATAGGTCGTAGCACCGAGTCCGACTTTCACAAGAAGCGCAGCGAATGGGGCAAGAGTGACTGTATCGTTTGCCCAGTTCAGGACTCCGGCCATGGCCAGTGCCCCGACCACAGGTCGCCAGACGGAGGTAATAATGTCAATTAACTTAAGAGTCGGAAGGTAGCGTAGTATCAAAGTAACGTAGAACAGAAAGCCGAAGCAAGCAATACCAAAGCGTTGCCATACCACATCCATCGCATCACCATCTGGGACGATACCGATCGCGATGACCGCGAACAGCACCACTTGTATCCACGAGTACATCGCTGAAACCCTAATCTTTCCGAGCGTAATCATCAGGTAAGAGCCACTGGCGACGATGGCGGCGAGTCCGCTCAGTAGCGAGATGACTTCGACGAACGGTGCGGCAGGGAGCCATTTTTCGCCCAGCAGGATGATGATCGTTTCTCGAGAAATCAGGCATAGGCCAACCGCAGCTGGTATCGCGATAAGTGTTTGTACGCCCTGGGCAAGCATGAATACGCGTTTCAGTTCCTCAAGATCGTCCTTGACTTTGACGAACATGGGGAAAAGAACGCGATTGAGTGGCGCCAACAACTCGGTAGAGGGCATGGCGGCGATCTGGCCCGCCAGTGAATATGCACCCATGGTGGCAGCATCCGTACGTCCGCCGACGACGAAGGTGTGAAGACGCGTGTTCAAGAAGCGGCCGATACTTTGTACCAAGACCCATTGCGATACCGAGAAAATCTCACGAAACTTGCTCAGGCAGAGGCGAGGGCGGTTGGTGTGCATGATATAGCTGAGGGCCACGCCGGTGGAACGACCGGCAAGGTTGCCAGCGACCAGCGCCCAGTAGGACTCGGTGGCGAAGGCCAGGGTAATCGTGACCAAGAATCCCATGACTCGCTTGATGAACATGAAACGAAAATCCTTGGTGAACTTCATCTCTTTCTGGAACGAAATGATCCAGATGTTCTCGAGTCCCTCGAACACGAAAGTGAGTGCAAGTACCTGGATTACCGGCGTCAGGCGTGGCTCGTTGAAGTAGATGGCAGCGAGCGGGGCGGCCAGCACCACGATGACCGTCATGATCGAGGTCTGGATCAGACGTACGGTCCATGCCGTATCGTAGTGTGCCGGTGTCGGTGACTTATTTTGCAGTAAGGCGATATGCACACCCATCTCGAGCAGTACGTCGGCCAGACCGATGACGACCGAGGCCATCGCGATAATGCCAAAATCAGCGGGGACAAGAATGCGTGCCAGGATGAGCGTGCTTGCCAAGCCGATCAGCCGATCGATCCAACGCATCGAAATGGTCAGAAATGCGCTCTTTACTACACTTGTTTTACCGGAACTCAAGCGAAGCCTTTAGGTGAAAATGTGTGTGCTCTGAGACGCAAGTCAAGACTCGACGATCGAAGGCTCTTTCGTCCGAGCAAGGAGGGGGCGGGGTTTGCCGTTGAACGCCAGACTCAGGATCGAGTAGCGATGGATGAGCAGCAGGTGTATTGCAATGGTGAGTGCAAGCGTTAAGGAAGAGATGATGACGAATTTCATACCGGAGCCGAGTGCAAACTCAGCGAAAAAGACACCGAGAAAGACGACCAATACGTGGTGGAACAAGAATATCGAGTAGCTGGCGTCGCTAAGAAAGCGCGTCAGCCATGAGTCACGCTGGAAAGCACGATGAAAGATGTGAAGCGCCGCGCCAATGCAAGTCCAAACCATTAACAATTCGACAAGCAATGCAACTTCGCCAATGGCGAAACCGTAGCCACTCTCGAAAGGTTTCACGATCAAGGCGATGGGGATGGCGACCAGCGCGAGCATCATGGGCGTGTCTATGAATCGACCCCGGACGGCTGGTTGAAAGTACATGACCATTCCGATGGCGAAGAAGGGGGCGTAACTTGCAAGCCGATACAGGCTAGTGAGTCCGTAGGCGGTGACGTATGCGATTCCGGTGGCACGCGCAATCTCGCTCACCAACAACGATAGGCCCGCTAGGCCGACCAGTAGAAAGGGCAGTGGGATGCGCTCAAGCCTTTCCCACGAAACACTGAGGCGGGACAGCGCCGGCATGAGTAGTGCCGCCAAGCCGACATACAGGATCAGATCGAGCAGGAACCACAAGTGATACAGTGGTACCCCGTCGAGTACAGCCTTGACCGGATCCTGATTTCTGATATCAGCTAGTGCGAACTCCTGGAGTACGTTGAGCGACAGCCAGGTCACGAGGAGAGGGATTGCGAGTCTGGGGAAGCGTTTTGCGATGAGTCCCGAAGCGCCATTCTTCTGAAAAGTGAGTGCACAAAAGTAACCTGAGATCCAGAAAAAGGCCGGCATGCGGAACACATGTATGGCGTTCGCGAAAATATCGAAGACCGGATGCCGTTCGAAATCGCTAACGATCCACGATGCTTCGGTCGAGTAGATGTTGCTGGTATGCAGCAGGATACCGAGCATCATCAGTATTCCTCGCGCGGCATCGAGTGAATGATTCCGCGTGTTGGCGGTTGGTATGGTCATGATTGGGCGGGCTGGGCGAGGTTCGGCGCGGCCGCAGCCAGCGCGTCCCTCAAGCGGTGTTTCAGTTCTGTGTAGGCTGACGGCGACAGATGAATACCGTCCGGTTCGTGTAGAGTTTGGCTGGCAATCGCGTCGATATCCGCCGGGATGGGATTGGCGACGAAGCGGCAGTTCGGCGCCTGGGCGCATCGGTTTGCCAAAGCCATGTTTGTTTCGGCGATCAGCCCGGTGACTCCTCCGCCGCAGCGGGCACCGTGGCGCCGTGGCGAAACGCCCTGAATTCCAAGGATCATCAGCGGCATGCTTTCGGGAATCAGCTCAAAAAGCGCTTGCAAGACTTCACCGCTGATCGCGCGGCAGGTATGCATGATGTCATTGAGACCGATGTTCATGATCACCGCACCAGCCTGTGAAATGGATCCATAGTCCCGCGCTCGTGCAGTGATGCGCGATAGGGTGTCACCGCCCATTCCGAGGTTTAGCGCAACAGGCGAGATTGCGGCAGTGTCGAGTCCCTGAAAGGTGCTGCTGCCTAAGAACACGACACGGCCCGGATTCGCATTTGCATCGAGGCGTTGCAGGTGGCCGCGGTGGGTTTCCGCGTAGAGCTCGGTTGCTGAAGGGGAATTGTGTCGATCGTACATAAACGCGAATCCCGCCCCTGCTGTTGCGCTCAAGAGGCTACCGGCAAGGCACGTGATCAGACCGATACGAAAACCCGTCCGATGGACGGGAATGAGCTTGCCATTCATGGTTCGATTGCGTGCGGATAAGTTGGGATCGCGTGGGCTGACAATAGGGTTGCTAGTCTAGCGCGATGGATGGCGATTGTTCGTGGCATTCTCGGCATCCGCTTAATTGGTCGACTTGCTTGCAACACCGTTACTCAGCCGACGCGTGGTCCAATGTAGCGTCTGGCAACCACTAGATGGTTCATACGGTAGTGCATCGTGACTTCGCTCGCTTGTTTGCCACCGTAGTACCAGTTGATCCATGGACCCTGGATGCCCATTTGCGGGTGTCGGCGCCATCTGAGCGTGGTGATTTCGGATACTAGAATGCCATCCACCCATGTTCTGAGTACGCCGTCGGGCAAGGCTTCGCCGTTTCCGTATTGATCGAATGGGCCGGTGATGCTGTTGATGCGTATTTGTTGCTCTATGCAGTGCCAGCGGCCACGTTGTATGACGGCCTTGCCAAGGCGAAAGACCTGTCCGTAGCCCGTGGGCTGGTCCAGGTGATAAACGTAGGATTCGACCGGTCTGAGTGATTCGTATGGATTGCCGTCGTCGACACCGATGCCGGCCTCCATTCGAATGCTGTGGCCTTGATACTCCCAACGGTCTGCCATTTGGGAGCCACCATTCTTACCGGCGGGTGCGAACAGCTTGAGGCCGGTGCCGGGGGCGCCGCCATTGCCGGTCGTGGATTGCCAGTATCCGCGCCCGGCGTCGTTCCACCAACCCATTCGCAAATCCCAGCCGATGGCCATTTTGTTTGCGTCGCGAGTGGAGCGCCAGTCCTCTTCGAGGAAGATGTAAAGCCGGCAGAACATTTCCTCTTCGACGACAGCGGGAGGTCTGAGCGAGTCCGCGAGGTTTGCCCGCATCGTCTCGACGCGGCCACTGAATGATTCACGTCCTTTCGGTGTGAACGAGCCGCGAAACATCATGGTTCCAGGGGCGTCGGGATCCGGTAGCTGCTCGTTGGCGGAGTGAGGCGCTCGCGAGACGGAATCGAGCAGGACGCCACGGGTAAAGTCGGAGAAGTCGCCCGCACGGATGACGTCCGGGTGCTGAGACAAAGCCGATTCGCCGATTTCCGCAGCGATGCCCATGAGTGGGCGCTGGCCTTCCGCGCCGAGCTGAAATGCTGGCGGGTTGCATTCGAATACCTCTAGGATTGGCGATCCGGAGGTTGACTCGCAATAGAGGTTAACGGTTGCGGAAACCACCTGCTCGCTGACCCCGGTCAGGTCGAACTGGAGGATGTTGGTTTGATTCTGGCTCGTACCAGCTCTTTGCCTAGTGTCGAGGCCGCGCGTGCTCGAAGGTGAAAAACCCGAGAATGCTTCACAAGGCAGGGTGACGCTGCGGGCACTTGCGAGATTGAGGACAAGCGTGGGTGGATTGGATCCGAGCCGGCCTGACCATCGGATCACCGGTGTGCGGTTGCCCGCAATGCGGAGCATGAAGCCACGGTTGAGGCCGCTCGAAAGCCATTCCTTGACGAGTACGGTAGCGTCGAACTGCTGCCAGGCCGAGGCTGTAACGCCTTCAATCGATGCAAATGGGGTCGCGCCTTGCGGAATGCCATTGGCGTCGGTCCAGTCTCCCGTGTTCGGGTTTGTCCAGCGGAGGCGTAAATGCTGGCTCCAGTAGTTCCGGGAGGGACCACTGCCGGCGTCCCAGGTGCGGAACTGCCGAACGCTCCCCTCGGGGGAAGGTGTGGGTCTTGAGGGCGGTGTTGGTGTCGGCGTGGGCTGCGGCACGGCAGGCGGGCCTGGATTGTCCGAGCCTCCGCCACCGCATGCCGAGAGTGCTAGTGCAGAAAGGGTCTTGAGTGCGTTGCGGCGATTCGCGTCGAACATTGTCGCGCCTCCATTCCCGAGCGGTTTGCTTGCGCCCGAATTGCTGACAGTTCCATCGCTGCTCGTTCGGCTCTGAGCCGGAGCGTCATGAAACTTACTGGGTCAATACTTGCACGATGCAGCCTCGCTTGCATCAACTGCCTGCATTCGGTTGCAATTTTTGCGTGGTCAATACACCGGTGTGCGCGTGGTCGGGGGGGGGAGCAAGTCGATGGTCGGAATGGTTGTGCGCGAAAGACTCAGGTGAATAAACGGCGCCGAGTTGAACACACCAAGCTGTAGTGTTCCGATACAGATGAATGTTGCAGCCCCAATGACCTGAATACCCAAGGATCGATGTGCAGCGAGCGAGCCCGGGTTGAATGCCGAGATTCGAGAGATGCTCCAGTGGATGCCCTGCCCAGAAAGGTGTGCGTTTGCCGCTGTCCATAGCCTTGCGAAACTGCGGCCGATACGGAATCGGGGGGCGATGTAAACGTCGTAATCCCAAGCTTGCGCTGTTGGACAGCCAAGTCGGTAGCGGCATCGTACTTCATCTTCATCGTAGCAGTCGTAAGCCAGCCACAGGAAACCTGCAAACTCGCCGTCAGACTCGATTACAAGACATTCGGCGCCGCTTTTGAAGCGCCGGTTTATGACGTTTCTGGGACGGGGAAACTGGGCGACGACAGGGTCGTCATGGCTGATGAAGCGGGTGACTACCTTGGATGCCGGGCGCAGTTTCGCGATTTCGCCCACAGGTACCGGTTGGGCAACGAAGTGGTAGCGGATGATTCTTGCTCGGCCGCGGCTGATTCTCTGAAGCGTCTTACCCAGAAGGTACAGGAGTCCGTTGGTGGTGCCGAGTTGTCTGAAGGTTGCTCTGAGCGTTTCGGAAATCATGACAAGAAAAGTTCGAATCCATCACGGTGCCGCTGTCGGGACCCGATATTACAGTGGCCCGATGGGCTCCTGCGAGAACTTTGACTTGCACGCGATCTCGTTCTCACCCGTTCCCGAGGAAGCGCTGAGAAACCGCCTAAGCTTGCCGAGTTAGGCGCGACCGTGAACAAATACGAACTTTGCGCGCATTTCAGGGCGTTCTTGGGCTGAGCCGCGTGGGTGTCGCCTATAATGCAAACCTTTTCGGACCGTGCGACGGTCCCATTTTGATGGTACGACGGAGCGACACATTGGATACAAAACAGGAAGTCCTTGCGATTCTTGACGAAGTCTTGAGCTTGAATGGCCGTGCCAACGGATTCGAGTTCGATACCGCCTTGCTGGGCGCATTGCCGGAACTCGACTCCATGGCGGTTGTGGGTGTAATCAACATGCTCGAGGAGAGATTCGGATTGGTAGTGGACGACGACGAGATTGATGGTGCGACATTCGCGACCGTGCGCACGTTGGTTGAATTCGTCGATGGCAAGCTCGCCTAGCTGCGCGAATCGGTGATGCGACGTAGTGCATTTTATTTGCCGGCAGAGTCGGGTGGTCAGCGGTTCTGCGTGCTGACCCAACCCAAGGGACGCGCACGCGGAAGCGTGGTTCATGTTCATCCCTTTGCAGAAGAAATGAACAAGTCGCGACGCATGGTGGCTCTAGGCGCCGAAGCCTTTGCGCGCGATGGCTGGGCCGTGCTTCAAATCGATTTGCAGGGTTGTGGCGATAGCAGCGGCGATTTCGGTGATGCTTCCTGGCAGAGTTGGCTGGACGACGTTTCTTTGGGGGTGGAGCGGTTGGTGGCGGAAGTCGGCGGACCGGTGGTGTTGTGGGGTCTGAGGGCTGGGGCGTTGGTTGTCTCGGATTGGCTAAAGCGCAGGCAGGAGCCCCATCTGGTCCTGCTGTGGCAGCCGGTGGTGGGGGGGCGTCAACATTTCAATCAGTTCATGAGAGTCCGCGGTGTGAGCAAGATGCTCGAGGATAGCGACGCACGCTCGGAGATCGCGGCAATACGCGATGATTTCAGAGCCGGTAAAGCAGTGGAAATCGCCGGTTATGCCGTGGCTGCCAGACTTGCTGCCGAGCTTGAAGCCACGAATCTCGATTTCGTGGCATCTAGATGCGCGGGCATGGCGATCTTCGAAGTCGGTTCGAGTGAACGCCTCACGCTGTCTCCGGCCCTTGCGAGCGCGTTGGAAAAATGGCGGAGTACGGGTGTCGAAGTAGTAGCGGCCGAAGTGTTGCCGGGACCGGCGTTCTGGCAAACCCAGGAAATCGAAGTTTGCCCGGCGTTGATCGAGCGCTCGGTAGTGGCATTGGGCCGGTTTGTGTCATGACGATCAATGAGCAGGCGCTCGTATTCGATTGCGCCGGAGACACCCTGATTGGGGTCGTCGCATCGCCTGAATCTCCTCCGGATGTCGGAGTCCTGATTATCGTTGGGGGACCGCAGTATCGTGCTGGAAGCCACCGGCAGTTTACTTTGCTCGCGCGCTTTCTGGCCGGGCAGGGCGTAGCCTGCATGCGGTTTGACTATCGAGGCATGGGGGATTCCTCTGGCTCGGCCAGAGATTTCGAAACAGTGGGCGACGATGTGTCGGCTGCGATCGATGCCTTCGTTGACCAGGTTCCTCAAGTCAGGAAGGTCGTGCTTTGGGGCTTGTGCGACGGTGCCTCGGCGGCGAGCTTTCGTGCGCCGATGGATGATCGCATTGCGGGCCTAGTGCTCCTGAATCCTTGGGTCCGGACTGAGGCGGGTAAGGCAAAGGCAATGCTTAAGCACTATTATCTGGGGCGCCTCTTCGATCGCCGCTTCTGGAAGAAATTTTTCACCGGCGGGGTTGGGGTGCTCGGTTCGATCTCCAGCCTATGGGCCAACGTCGTTAAATCGGGAAGTGTGCCACTCAAACCGGTGCCTGCGTCGGGAACGAAACCGGTTGGAGCACTGCCTGATCGGTTGCTGGCTGCCCTGGCGCGTCGCGATTTGCCCGTTGCGGTCTTTCTGAGCGGTAGGGATTACGTCGCAAAAGAGTTTGATGACGTTGTCGCGGGCAGTGTCGAGTGGCAACGATTGATGCAGGGCCGGCGAATGGCGGTGGTCCGATTCGAGGCGGCGGATCACACTTTTTCGAGTGCGGCGCGTCGGGACGCGGTTGCTCTTGCAACCTGGAAGTGGCTGTTGGACCAGCGGTTGATCAGGGACGGTGAGTAAGGAGGGCAAGGCATGAACAAGTGCGGGAAATGGCGTGGAGCAAGTTTTACGGCAGGCGTTGTGACCCTGTTTTTGTCCATGAGTCCGACGGCGCTCGCTCAGAGTCTCGGGCCTGCGGTTTGCGGCCCGCTCGAAAACACTTTTGGCCCGTACGACTACCGTACCAACAAAGATAAACTTCCGATCGTGGAGCGGTTTCACTTCACTCCGGACGTCGAGAATTTGAGGAAGGGGGCGAGTACGAACCGAATTGGCGGAGACATCTCGTATACGTTGAGAGCGTTTCCGAACCACACGCGCGCCTTGCTTGCAATGTCGCGACTCGCGCAGCGTGAGAAGACCAATAGCCCGAAGGGATCCACGTATTCCGTTGATTGCTGGTTCGAGCGCGCACTTCGGTTTCGCCCCGATGATGCCGAGGTACGGATGACAAACGGGATCTATCTTGCTCAGACCGGGAGAAAGGCCGAGGCGGCGAAGATGCTGGAGGGTGCGGCCAAACTTGGGGAGTCGGGCGCGAACTTCCACTACAACATGGGGCTTGTTTACGCCGATTTGGGGCGATACGACGAAGCTCTTGCGCATGCTCACAAAGCATACGCGCTCGGCTTCGCTTTACCGGGTCTCAAGAACAAGCTTCAGCGGGCCGGGAAGTGGCGGGACGCGCCGGCATCATAGGCGCGTCCTGACGGTGGCTGGTTCGGGGCGGTGACTCAGGTCAGGAGTTCGGCCACATGCGGATGCCCCAGGAACGCTTGTGGGCTCGCGCTCGCGCCATAGGCGCCTGACTGATACACGACCACCAGATCACCCGGTTGGGCGGCCGGCAGGTTCATCTTGTCGCCGAGCAAATCGAGCGGAGTGCACAACGGGCCGACCACCGATGCGGGTTCGAGGTTTGTCGCATCCATCCGATTGGCGATCGCGACCGGGTAGTTCTTGCGGATGACTTGGCCGAAGTTGCCGGATGCGGACAGGTGGTGATGCAATCCGCCGTCGGTGACCAGATAGGTGTGGCCGCGTGAGACCTTCTTGTCGATCACGCGGCATACATACAACCCGGCTTCGCCGACGAAATAGCGGCCGAGTTCGATGACGATGTCGGCTTGCGGCAGCTTGTGCCGTGCTTCGGCGACGATGTTTGCGAGATTGATGCCGATCTCGGTGAGATCGAGGCGGGACTCGCCGGGGAAATAGGGAATGCCGAACCCGCCGCCAAGGTTGAGAAACTTTACCGGCGATGGTGCGTGCTCGGCCAGTCGCAGCGCCAGGGCAAAGCTCTTCTGCTGCGCTTCGACGATGGCCTCCGGGCGCAGGTTCTGCGAACCGGCGAAAAGATGAAAACCCTCGAACGCGAGCCCGGCGCGGCTGATCTCGATCAGGAGTTGCGGTACCTCCTCGGCGTCCACGCCGAACTGCTTGGGGCCGCCGCCCATTTTCATGCCGGACGATTTGAGCTCGAAGTCGGGGTTGACGCGTACCGCGACCCGTGCAGGCAGGCTCAGCTCGGCCGCGGCGCGGGCGAGTACGGGGACTTCGCGGAACGATTCGACGTTGATCAGGATGCCCGCGGCGACGGCCTGACGTAGTTCGACGTCAGTCTTGCCCGGACCGGCGAAACTGATTTCCTGCGGATTGGCGCCCGCGTCGAGCGCAACCTGCAATTCGCCCGCCGAGGCCACGTCGATGCCATCCACCAGCCGCGCCATGTGGCACACCAGCGCCGGCATGGGGTTGGCCTTCATCGCGTAGTGGAGCTTGATCTCGGGCGGTAGCGCTGTCCGCAATTCGCCGACGCGCCGGTCGAGCAGTCCGCGCTCGTACACGTAGAAGGGCGTGCGCCCTACGCGCGCGGCAAGCCGCGACAATGGCTGGTTGCCGACCTGCAGTTCGCCATCCGCGATGACGAACTGATCCATGGGGGCGTGAGTGGGTGTTGGGCGCGATGCGGGTGTGTTCATGGGTGCGGTGGTTTTATCTTGTGTGGCGTTGATGTTGGCCGGGCAAGCGGATGCGGGTGTAGCGGGCACTGAGGGCGTTCAAGCGCTGCCCGCATGCTCCCGCATCCAGAATTCCATCATCATCAGAATCCAGACCATCTCGCCATAGTATCCAGGGTGTGCGGGCAGGTGGATCTCGAGCAACTCGCGGATGAAGGCGGGGCGCACGATGCCGCGGCTTGCGAAGCCGTTCAATGCTTCACTTGCGAGTGTTTTGAGTCCGGCGTGCTGAGTCGCCCACACGCCGAATGGCAGGCCGAAACCGTGCTTCTTCTTGGCGATGATGGCTTCGGGCAGGAAGCCGCGCAGGGCTTCCTTGAAGAACCAGCGCAGGGTCAGGCCCTTGAGCTTCCATTCGGGCGGGATCGTGGTCGAAAACTCGAGCAACTCGTCAGACAGGAGCGGAAAACCTACATCGACGCCGGCCAACTGAGTAGTCCCGATCACCTTGGGCAGATCGTTGTCGGCAAGCGTGTACTTCCAGTCGTAGGCCAGCATGCGGTTTACGAGGCTGTCGGCGTGTGTGCTCGCCCAGGTGTCACGCTGTTGCACGAGGGGTGAGTTGATGTCCACACGCGCGAGAAACGAGGGTTCGAACAGCGTGTTCATGCCCAGGCGCAGCAGCATGTTGTACATCTGCATGCGGTCGGGCATGGGGACGCGCGCCTGTTCGACGTAGCTCGCGCCTTTTTTGATCAGCGGGATGCGATCCATGCCCGGCAGACTCAGGAGCGGCTCGAGCGCGCTCTTGCGCAATATGCCCGGAATCCCGTCGTACCAGCCGAATACGCGTTGCTTGGCATAGCGGGTGTTGCCGCCGAAGAGCTCGTCGCCGCCGTCGCCGGCCAGCAGCTTGTCGACGCCTTCCTGGCGCGCACGCGCGGCGCAGATCCAGGCGGGCACGGCCGACGAGTTGCCAAAGGGTTGGTCGTAATGGCAGGCAACCTTTGGAATGCCGTCGAGGAGGTCGGCGGGGGTTACGTAATACTCGTGATGATCGGCGCCGAAATGCAGGGCGGCGATGCGTGCGTATTCCATCTCGTCGTAGCCGCTGGCGTCGAATCCGATCGAGTACGAGCGGGCCGGGCGCCCGAGGGTCTTGCACAGCATGCCGCTGACGGTCGAGCTGTCGGTGCCGCCGGACAGGAAGGCGCCGATGCTGTGGCCGCTTGCCTCGCGGGTGACTGCGTCCTGGATGATCTGCAGGAAATGCTGTTTGCTCTGCTCGAGGTCGGGCTTGCCGGTCTCGTCGAAAGCCGCCTGCCACCATGGCATGGACTCGGCCGCGCCATTTGCCCATCTGAGCACATGCCCCGCCTGCAGGCGTTTCACCCCTTCGAAGATGGTGCGCGGGGCCGGAATCATGTGGAAATACAGATAGTCGAATATGGCCTGGGAAGACAAAGGGCGTGCGCTGCCGGGAACGCCGTCGGCCCGGTCGGCAAAACTCAAGCGGCCGTCTTGCTCGGCATAGCAGATCGGCCAAGTGCCGAAACGGTCGGTCGCGAGCCAGGCTTCGCGTTGTTCCGGGTTGATCACTACCACGGCAAACCGCCCGTAGGCGGTGGCCGGCGCGGTGTGGGCGTGGCGGCGGAAAGCCTCGAGCCAGGCTGCTGCGTGACCGGATTCGGATGCGATCGCAGCCAACTGTGCGTTCTGGAACCGTGGTTCGCCCACGCACAGGCAGAGTTCGCCCCGATTCTCGAAGACTTCGATGGGTTCGCGGGTGGCGAGATAGCCACCTGCGAACCGTAGCGAGACGAAACCACTGGCAGGTTCGGTGTCAGTCGGCGGCAGGTTCGATCCGCTCAATTGGCCTGAAAAGCGACTTCGCAAGGGATTCTCCGTGTTCTTTCGATTGCCGTGGTGCGTGCAATCAGGACGTCAAGCCACAAAAGCCGGGATGGTGGGCGAAACGGGTTTACAGATCAAGCGCCGAGGCAGCCGTTTCGGTCGACAGGGTCTTGCGGTCGATCTTGCCGTTGGGGTTGCGTGGCAAGGGCCCTTCGCGCACATCGATGCGGGTCGGCACCATGTACGCAGGCATGCGGGTGCGGCACTCGGCGAGCAGCACGGCGCTATCGAGCGTTCCGCCGGCGGGGGGCGTTGCGATCACGACGATGGCCTGTCCGAGTGTTTCGTGTGCCACGCCAAACGCGACGCACTCGCCGACCAGGCCGGTGGCATACAGAATCTCTTCGACTTCGGTCGGACTGACCCGGTAGCCCGAGGTCTTCATCATCTCGTCGCGCCGGCCGATGAAGTAGAGATAGCCTTCGTCGTCCATGCGCACGGTGTCGCCGGAAAACACTGCGATTTCGGGCAGTACCAGGCCTGACTGGCGACCGGGGGCCTGCTGCGGCAGCGGCTTGAAGCGTTCGGCGGTTTTTTCGGGGTCGTTCCAGTAACCCAGTGCGACCAGCGCCCCCCGCTGCACCAGCTCGCCCGGCTCGTTGGGTGCGCAGGCCGAGCCGTCCTCGCGCAGCACCAGCACTTCGGCATTGGGAATGGCCTTGCCGATCGAGTCGGGTCGAATGTCGGCCTGCTCCGGCGGCAGATAGGTTGCGCGGAAGGCTTCGGTGAGCCCGTACATCAGGAACGGTTTGGTCGCCGGCAGCGCGGCGCGCAGTTTGTTGAGCGTTTCGAGTGGCATCCGGCCGCCAGTGTTGGCGATGTAGCGCAGATGCTCGGTGATGCCGGTGGGCCAGGCGAGTTGTGACAGCTGAATCCACAGTGGCGGTACCGCGGTGAGGCCGGTGATGCGCTCGTGCTCGAGCGCCTTCAACACGTCGCGCGGCATCAGGTAATTGAGCAGTACCACACGTGCACCAACATGAAAGGCGGTGCTGAGCTGCGAAAACCCGGCGTCGAAGGATAGCGGCAGGGCGGCGAGTATGCTGTCGCCCGCGTGGTTGCCGAGGTATTGCGCGACACTCTTGCCGCCGCTGACCATGTTGCGATGTGACAGCACGACGCCCTTGGGGCGCCCGGTGCTGCCGGAAGTATAGAGAATCGCCGCCATGTCGGTGTCGATGACGCGATGCCCTTGCAGCGGTGAGGCAGCGCAAACGTCGCTCCAGCGATGAACCGATGCGCCGGGCAGCGCCGGCAGCTCGGCCGGGTCGCCGGTCAGGATGACGTGGCGCAGGTCATGGCAATGGGCCAGGGTTTCCATCAGGGCGCTCAGCCGTTCTGGCGAGGTCACCAGCACCCGGACATTGCAGTCCTGCAGAATGTAGCCGATCTGCTCGGCTTTCAGGATCGGGTTGACCGGCACGAACACCCCGCCCGCCGCGGTCGCGCCAAAAAAGGCGGTGATGGTTTCGATGCGCTTGTCCAGATAGATCGCCACGCGTTCCGAGCGGTCGAGCCCGAGTGCGCGCAAGCCCGCGGCGAAGCCTGTCACCGCCGTATCGAGATTGGTGTAACTGAGGTGCGTTTGGCCCGCGGTCAGCGCGATTGCATCGGGGGTGCGCGCGGCGGAGGCGGCAATGAGATGGTGAAGCAGGTGGGTGCTGTTCATGGCGTTTGGCTTTCGGGCACGGGATGGTTCGTCGAGTGTCGCGAGTTTAATGGGGAATGTGGTCGGTCGACCGCGATGAAATGCCTCATTCACGCGATTCGCCGGGGCCGGTGCGTGCGGATGTTCATGAACCGGTGCGCGGGCGCCCCGGGTTCTAGCGGCTCGCGGGGGAAAACGCCTCGTAACGCCTATTTGCTCTTGATCATCGTGCCGACGCCATGATCGGTAAGAATTTCGAGCAGCAGGCAGTGCTCCACCCGCCCATCTATCACGTGTACCGACTTGACTCCGCTGCGTGCGGCATCGAGGGCCGAGGCGATCTTGGGCAGCATGCCGCCCGAAAGCGTGCCGTCGGCCACCATTTCATCGATTTCGCGCGGCGTCAGACCGGTGAGCAGATTGCCCGCGCGATCGAGCACCCCGGGGGTGTTGGTGAGCAGCACCAGCTTTTCGGCCTTGAGGATCTCGGCCAGCTTGCCTGCCACGACATCGGCGTTGATGTTGTAGCTTTCACCGTTTTCCCCGACGCCGATCGGGGCGATCACCGGAATGAAGTCACCCTGGTCGAGAAAGGCGATCAGGCTTGGGTCGATGGTGGTGATTTCGCCCACCTGGCCGACGTCGATCACGTCGCCCGGGGGCGCGTCCTTTTTCTGCATCATCAGCTTGCGGGCGCGGATGAAGCTTGCGTCCTTGCCGGTGAGGCCCACCGCCTTGCCGCCGTGCTGGTTGATGAGGCTGACGATTTCCTTGTTGACCTGGCCGCCGAGCACCATCTCGACCACTTCCATGGTTTCGGCGTCGGTCACGCGCATGCCCTGAACGAACTCCCCCTTCTTGCCGACCCGGGTGAGCAGGGTCTCGATCTGGGGGCCGCCGCCGTGTACCACCACCGGGTTGAGGCCCACCAGCTTGAGTAGAACCACGTCGCGGGCGAAGCAGTCCTTGAGATGGGCATCGGTCATCGCATTGCCGCCGTACTTGATGACGATGGTCTTGTCGAAGAAGCGTTTGATGTAAGGCAGTGCCTCGGCAAGGATCTCTGCCTTGAGCGCGGGGGCGACTTCTTTGGGGCTAGGTGTGCTCATGAGGGGTTTCCAGTTGAATTGTGTTGATTCTATCAGGCTGTGGTGGGCTCGCTTGTGCACCGCGTCAATAGAGATTCGTCTGGCGCGCGCCAGGCACCCAGTCCGCCAGAGCGGGCAGGGGGCGAGTTCCGATGGGCAGGCTGAATTCGGCGGTCGGACGCATGGGATCCCCCTCCGGCAGCGGGTCCACCCAACCACGCAGGAGCGACTCGTCATCCAGCGAAAAATCGAGCACATCGGGTCGCAATACTCCGGGCGGCAGCGGGATATTGCCGTTGAAGTCGCCGCTTGCGGCCAGGGTGAACAGGCCCAGACCCACCGTCAGATTGTTGATCCCGTATACGCTTGCGCCGCCCGGGATGCGGTCCTGCCAAACGCGCAGGAACCAGCCGCCCATCAGGCTTTCACTGAGCAGGGTGTTATGTGACATGCGCAGGCGGTTCTCGGGCCAGGCTCCACCCTCGGCGCCGTAAGCAATCACTACCGGATTCTCGGTGTCTCGGCTCTGGCCAATGATGTTCCCGACCAGGAGAACGTCGCCCCCGTTCGGCAGGTCGAGTTCGTACGATGCCGTGCCGCCTTCGCCGTCGAAGATCAGGTTGTAGCGGAGTACGGATTCGCGCGCGCGCGACTTGATCAGGTGGCCAACATGGCCATTGTGAAAGCGACTGCCACTGATCTCCAGCCGGCCAATCTTGCCGGCGTAGAGAAGGTGAGGGAGCGAGTCGGTTTGTGCCGGGGCACTGCTGAACAGGCTGTCGGTGATCGTCAGTTGAGCCCGGTCGTCGTTGCCGGTGAGAATGCCATTCTGGTTGTCGCTGAAGCGACAGCGGATGACTTCGAGGCGGCCACGCTCGAAACGAATCCCTGCGCCGTTGCCGTCGGTTGACCGTGCGCCCCGGAACTCGATGTTCTCGACGGTGAAGTCTCCGTCCCTGATCACCCAGATCGCCTTGTTCTCGGCGGTTCTTCCGTCGGCAATCAATGTCGGGCGCGGGTCGTTGCCGATGATGGTGAGCTTCTTCTGACGCCAGACTGCGACGTCGTCGCGATACTCGCCAGGCATGATCACGATGGTGTCACCATCCTGCGCCAGTTCGGCCGCCTGATCGATGCTTGTGATCGCCTCCTGCGCCCCGACCAACAAGGTATCGGCAGTGACGGAAAACGCCAGAACGGACAATGCGAGTCCGATTGACATTCGGAAGGCGGCATGGCCGCGCCACGAAGACTCGGTACGCGCATTGCGCCACAGCGGGAGTTTCATGAACACCTCACGTCGAGATTCGCGTGAGTGTATCAAGCCTTGTTGTCGCTGTTATACCTTGCCGCGTGCACAAGGCGCTTCGCGGGTCCGTGGGTCCGCGGCGGAACGCGGTGACGCGGGCTGATTTGCCTATGATCCGCGTCACCGCCGAGGGGGCATCCTTACTCGATGACCAGCCGCTTGGCTTGTGCCGCCGCCTTCTTAGGCAGGTTCAACTCGAGTACGCCATCATTGAATCTGGCCGAGGCTGCGGCCTCGTCGACTTCCTGTCCGAGCTGGAAGCTGCGTGATACCTTGCCGAAGTAGCGCTCGGTGCGCAGTAACCGCGAGCCTTCCTTGAGCGCCTTCTCCTGCTTGCGCTCGGCGCTGATCGACACGACCGGACCGTCGATATGCACGTGGATGTCTTCCTTGCCGATGCCGGGGAGTTCGGCATGTACCTGGTAGGCGTCGGGGTTTTCCTTGACGTCGACCCGCATCTCCGGGGCTTCGCCCGAGGTGCTGGCGCCGAAATCGACCGGCCGTACGAAAAAGCCGCGGAACAGGTCTTCAAGGGGGTCGCGACGAATGATGCTGCTCATGATTGCTCTCCTTTTCACCGTGTGGGTCGGTACTGCTTCCCTGCTGTGAATGTGGGATCGGGCAGTGCAATTTCAAGGGGTGGGTGGCCGTGCTCGTTCAGGTGCGGGCAGTCGGCTGCGATCGCTCATGCGGATGGCGGAAACGGTTCGGGTTCTGGCTTGGGGGGCTCTCGGTTATCGACGAAAACCCAGAGTGGTACCGCGTCCGCTGCCCAGGCCGCCGCCGCATCCCCGAGGATGTCGATCGCGATGGCGAAGCCGCCGGGGTCGGCGTGGAGAAAGTCGTCGGCATGGGTGAGTACCAGCACATGGCCCGGTGCGTCGCGCCAGGAGAGGTCATTCATGCAATCTGCGAAGGCGTCCCAGTTGTGCCCGAACCAGTCCGGAAAGGACAGCGCCGCGGCCATGCGGTCGAGAAAATCGGCCTTGCCGCCGCACTGCGCCAGATCGGCGTGCGCGAAGGTCAGGCCGAGGCGCCCCGATGCTTGCTCGAGCGAGCCGGGCGTGAGTCCGGTGATCAGGGGGCGTATGCCGGCCTGTGCCGGGTCGTTCAGCCGATCAAGGATTGCTGCGGCCGGGCTCATGGCTTGACCTCGATCCGGCGGAAGCTGCGGTAGTGGTCTTCGGTGTAATAGAACACTTCGGGCGGATTGCCGCCGGTCACCCAGCGTCGGGCGCCGCGATTGCTGGCGCCGGGTGTGGGGACGGTGTACTCGCGATAGTAGCCACGCGCCTGTTGCGGCAACAGGCGTTCGCGGTTCTGGAACACGGTGCCGTCCTGCCGATAAGGGTAGGGGCCGCCGCGCTCGATCAGGGCCAGTGTGGTGATGGCTTCAGGCGGCAATCCGGCGAGTGCCCGACTGGCATCGCGGGCGTCGCTGCAGCCGCTCGCCACGACCATCAGCAGCGCGATCAGCAGGCCGCGCGATGTGGTCGCGATACGGGTCAGCATTGGGCGCAGCCGTGTTTTCATGGTGTGGGGCCTCGGCCGGCTAGCGCATCCACGCCAGCCGGGCGACGCTTTCCGGGGTGGTGGCGGCGCGCGGCGGGGCCGGGCGTGTCGGCTGGATGCCGTACTTGCGCGCCAAAGCCTGGTTGAGATTCATGAGGGCCTCGAGTCGCGCATTGGCGGGGTCGAGGCGACGCGCCCGGTTGATCAGGGTGCGTGCCTGATTGGCAAAACGTTCGTTCCAGCCCTTGTGTTCGATGTGCCTGAGCAGTGCCAGCGCGGCATTGAACAGCACATGCTGGTTGCCGGGCATCTTGCGGACGGCGCTCATCATCTCCGTGACCGCGGCGTCGAAGTTACCCGCCTGAGCCAGTGCCGCACCATTCGCCACATAGGTCTTGACCTCGGTGTGGAGCTGCGCTTCGACGGCATCGGCCAGATCGTTGCGGCCGCGTTTCTTCATCACTTCGCGTGTGTTTTCGATGGTCGCCTCGTCGGCGGCATGGCGCAGGATCTCGGTCGCGAGCTGACTGCCTTCCGCATCGAGACGTATCTCGAGGCAGGCGTCGAGCAATTGATGTTTGAGCTCGGTGGCGAGTTGCGTGCGTTTCGCGATGTCGAGTGCTTTGCGGATCTCGGCGCGTGCGCCCTCGGCGTTGCCGCTGTGCTGGTGAACCAGTGCTTTCGCGAAAGTGCTGCAGACGGCGCTGCTTGCGATGCCTGGCATCGATTGTTCGAGATCGCGGATAGTTTTCTCGGCGTCGGCGATGCGACGCTGCGCGAGCTGCGCGCGAACCAGTTGGACGTGATCCTGGGGATCGCGAAAGTCGGAGTACTTGCCCTTGCGTACGACTTCGACCATGGTGTGTTCGGCAGTGGCGAAATCGCCCCTGTCCATCGATGCACCCGCATACTGGCGCAGGCGTGACAGCCGATGCGGCGACAGCTCGACCGCGTTCGCAAGCACCGAGCAGGCGCGGTCGGCAAGCCCGATCTGCTTGTGGGTGCGCGCCAGCCAGTCATAGGCATCGAGGTAATAGCCGCTTTCGGCCACGAGACCCTCGAACAGCTTGGCGGCCTCGTCGAAGGCCTTGCGGGCAAACAGCATCCGGCCGAAGCCGAGGCGCGCCCAGGGGATGGACTTGATCGCCAGGATTTCGCGAAATACGGTTTCGGCGCGATCGGCCTGGCCCATGCTCGCCAGCAGTTCGGCCCGCTTGCGCATGAAGTCGATGCGCAGGCGCGGATATTCGCTCTCGGCGCCAATGCAGTAGTCGAGCGCCTGTTGCGGATCGCCGGCGGCGATCGCCCGGTAGAACGGCAGGAACAGCTCGCGTTTGTTGAGCGCGCGCTCGAGGCGCATCTGCAGTGTGCCGGCCGTCAAAGGCTTGAGAATGTAGTCGTCGGGCGAGAGCTCGGCTGCGCCGATCACCCGCTCGTAATTGCGTTCGCCGGTGATCATGATGAAGAGCGTTTCGGGCGGAATGATGGCCTGGCTGCGCAAATCCTCCAGCAGGTGCTGCCCGTCCTGGCCGTTTCCGAGCTCGAACTCGCACATGATGAGATCGAAGCGCTGCTCGCGCAGCCGGCGGATCGCGGAGCCGGCGGTCGGGGAAAACTGTACCCCGCTGATCTGAAAGCTCTCCAGCATGGCGCGCAACTGGGCCCGCATGCCCTGATTGGCTTCGATGACGAGTACGCTGAGCTGATCGAGGTGTGCCATGGTGCGATGGCGGGGCCGCTGTCCATTGTGTCGTCTAAAGGGTTGCGGTTCGCGCACCGTCGTGCGGCGATGCGCGAACCATTCGACTACTTTACGGCAGTGGCGGGGTGATCTGTAGGTCGTTTTGCATACGGTCGGCCGACAGGATCGCACCACGGCGAGGGCGGGCGCCCTCGCCTGCGGGCACTCAGGCTTTGCCGACTTCCACCTGGGTTTCGAGCTTCTGGCGCAGGCGGATATGCAGCTCGCGCAGTTGTTTCTCGTCGACCGAACCCGGCGCGTCCGTCAGCAGGCATTGTGCGCGCTGGGTTTTCGGGAAGGCGATCACGTCGCGAATCGACTCGGCCCCGGTCATGAGGGTGACGATGCGGTCGAGGCCGAAGGCCAGTCCGCCATGGGGGGGGGCGCCGTACTTGAGCGCGTCGAGCAGGAAGCCGAACTTAACCTGTGCTTCCTCGTCACCGATATTGAGCGCGCGGAATACCTTGCTCTGCATGTCGGCACGATGGATACGAACCGATCCGCCGCCGACCTCCCAGCCGTTGAGCGCCAGGTCGTACGCTTTGGCGAGGCATGCGCCAGGGTCGGTCTCGAGCAGGTCGACGTGCTCGTCTTTGGGTGCGGTGAACGGGTGGTGGCAGGCGGTCCAGCGTTTGTCTTCGTCGTCGTACTCGAACATCGGGAAGTCGAGAATCCACACCGGCGTCCAGGCTTCGCCCGTCACATAACCCTTCTCGTGCCCGAGCTTGGTCCGAAGCGCGCCGAGCGCGTCGTTCACGACCTTGGGCTTGTCGGCGCCGAAGAAGATCAGGTCGCCGTTCTGCGCGCCGGTGCGCTCGATGATGGTGCGTAGCGCCTGTTCGTGCAGGTTCTTGACGATGGGCGACTGCAGTCCTGCCTCGCTCAGAATGCTTGCGTCGTTGACCTTGATGTAGGCGAGCCCGCGTGCGCCGTAAATGCCGACGAACTTGGTGTACTCGTCGATTTCGCCGCGCGTGAGACTCGCGCCGCCGGGGACCCGCAGCGCGGCGACCCGCCCGCCACTGTTGGCTGCGCCGGAGAACACCTTGAAGGCCACGTCGCGCACGGCGTCGGTGACTTCGGTGAGCTCGAGGGTGACGCGCAGATCGGGTTTGTCCGAGCCGAAGCGGCGCATGGCCTCGGCGTAGGTCATGCGCGGGAACGGATCGGGCAGTGTTACGCCCAAGGCTTCGTCGAATACCGTGCGGAACATCTTCTCGACCAGCGTGGTGATCGCCTGTTCGTCCATGAACGAGGTTTCAAGGTCGATCTGGGTGAATTCGGGTTGGCGGTCGGCACGCAGATCTTCGTCGCGGAAGCACTTGGTGATCTGATAATAGCGGTCGAATCCGGCCACCATCAGCAGCTGCTTGAACAGCTGCGGCGACTGTGGCAGTGCGAAGAACTGGCCAGGATGAACCCGCGATGGCACGAGGTAGTCGCGCGCGCCCTCAGGCGTGCTCTTGGTGAGCATCGGGGTTTCGATGTCGACGAAGCCGGCTGAATCGAGAAAGCGGCGAAACGCCATCGCGACCTTGTAGCGCAGCATGAGGTTTCTTTGCATCTGCGGGCGGCGCAGGTCGATGACCCGGTTGGTCAGGCGTACGTTTTCGGACAGGTTCTCGTCGTCGACCTGGAACGGTGGCGTGGCCGCCGCGTTGAGCACTTCGATCTCGTGGCACAGGACTTCGATCTCGCCCGAGGTGAGATTGGTGTTCTCGGTGCCGGCGGGCCGGCGACGGACCTTGCCGGTCATCTTCAGCACGAACTCGTTGCGCACCGACTCGGCGATCGCGAACATTGCGGCCCGGTCCGGGTCGCACACGACTTGCACGAGGCCTTCGCGGTCGCGCAGGTCGATGAAGATGACGCCACCGTGATCGCGGCGGCGATGTACCCAGCCGCACAGGACGACGGTCTGGTCAAGGTCGGCGGCCGTTACCTGGCCACAATATTGGGTTCGCATCGATTTCGTTCCGGGACAGAAAGCACGGCCACGACGGGCCGTGCGGGGGAGACGGGTGTGGGTGGCTCAGCTTGCCGGGTGGCAGGCGCAACCGCCGCCGCAGCCCGTGCTGGTCGCAGCCGCGCCCGCACCGGCTGTGCTTTCCGACGGCTTCGCGGCCGGTGGTGTGCCGCTGCCCTTGAAATCGGTGGCATACCAGCCGCTGCCTTTCAACTGGAAGCCCGCGGCCGAGAGCAGCTTGGTGTAACCGTCGGCGCCGCAGGCGGGGCAGTGGGTAAGCGGGTCGTCGCTCATCTTTTGGAGATGGTCTTTCTGAAACCCGCAGCTCGTACAGCGATATTCGTAAATGGGCATGTCAATCATCTCCCAATGGGCAAGCGCGAAATTCTAACAGAGTCCGGGAACGCCCGATAAATGGCGTCGCTCATGCAACGATCGAGTGTCACGGGGAATCAGAAGCCGCCAAGATAGGCTGATGTTATCGATGGCCCCCAGAAAAGGGCGATCACGCCAGCCGCGGCGAGATAGGGGCCGAACGGGATGGGTACGCTGCGGCCGTGGCGTGCAAACATGATCAGGCAGACACCCACGACTGCGCCGACCAGCGAGGACAGCAGAATCGTGAGTGGCAGCATCTGCCAACCAAGCCATGCGCCGATCGCGGCAAGCAGCTTGAAATCTCCATAGCCCATGCCCTCTTTGCCGGTCGCCAGTTTGAACAACCAGTAGATCGACCATAGCGACAGATAGCCGGCCATCGCACCGATCACCGCATCGGGCAGTTCGGCGAAGCTGGCGCCGATGTTGAACAACAGCCCGGTCCACAGCAAGGGCAGGGTCAGGCTGTCGGGGAGCAATTGGGTGTCGAGGTCGATGAAGGTGAGGGCGATCATTGTCCAGATGAACAGCAGGGCGCCGGCCGCGGCAAGACCATAACCGAAATGCCATCCGGCATAGCCTGACAGGGCGGCACTCAGGAGTTCGATGATCGGATAGCGGCGGCTGATTCCGGCACCACAATGGCGGCAGCGGCCGCGCAGGAAGAGATAGCTCACCACCGGGATGTTCTCGAGTGCGGTGATCAGGTGGCCGCAGTGCGGGCAGCGCGAGCGCGGTGTTGCGAGGTTGAAGCGCTCCTGCGCCGGCGGCTCTTCGCCGCGCAGTTCGGCCGCCTGAAGCTGCCATTCACGTTCCATCATGCTCGGCAGCCGGTGGATCACGACATTCAGGAAGCTCCCTATGAAAAGACCGATTGTCGCGCACAGCGCGGCGAAGGGGAGAGGCGCTTGAAGGAGTTCGGGCATGGGTGGGTCGAAGAATGGCCGCCCGACGGTGCGGGCCGGGCGGTTTGGAGTGAAGGGTGCCGCGCTCGGTCTGTTCGCCTAGCCGACCACCGCGCCAAGTTTGAAGATCGGCAGATACATCGCGACGACTAGCCCGCCGATGACGACGCCGAGGAACACCATGATGATCGGTTCGAGCAGTGTCGACAGGCCCGCGACCGCATCGTCGACCTCCTGTTCGAAGAAGTCCGCCACCCTGCCGAGCATCGCGTCCAACTGCCCCGACTCCTCGCCGATCGACACCATCTGGATGACCATGGTGGGAAAGACGTTCACATTCTGCATCGCCACGGTAAGGCTGCTGCCGGTGCTCACCTCGGTCTGTATCTGCTTGGTCGCAACTAGATAGACATGGTTTCCGGATGCCCCTCCCACGGAGTCGAGGGCTTCCACGAGCGGCACGCCCGCGGCGAACATCGTCGACAGGGTACGGGTCCAGCGGGCAACGGTGGCCTTGCGGACGATTTCGCCGACCACCGGCAACTGCAGTATCGCCCGGTCCACCGCATTCTGCATGGCTGGCGAGCGTCTGTAGAGATAACCGATCGCGCTCACGACGCCAAAGATGATGCCGAAGATCAGGTACCAGTAGTCGACGAAGAAATCGGACATCGAGATCACGATCTGTGTCGGAACTGGCAGGTCGGCGCCGAAACTGGTGAACACGTTCTTGAACTCGGGGACTACGAACAGCATGATCACGGTGATGACGAGCGCCGCGACGATGATGACCGCGATCGGATAGAACAGCGCCGACTTGATCTTGCTCTTGATCGCGAGGATCTTCTCTTTGTAGGTCGCGAGCCGATCCAGCAGGTTGTCGAGAATACCCGCCTGCTCGCCGGCACCGACCAGGTTCACGAACAGCTTGTCGAAATGGACCGGATGCTTACCAAAGGCCTGCGAAAGGCTCGCACCGCTTTCGACGTCCATGCGGATGTCGTTGAGCATGCGCGCCAGGCTGGGGTTGGTCGCCCCTTTGATGCCGATATCGAAGGCCTGGAGCAAGGGCACCCCGGAGCGCATCATCGTCGCAAGTTGGCGCGTGAACAACGAGATGTCCTTGTCGGTGATCTTGTGACCACGCGACATCTTCTGTTTCTTGACCTTGTTGACCAGTATGCCTTGCCGGCGCAAGGTGGCCTGAACCACGGCTTCTCCCTGGGCGCGCAGTTCGCCGCGGATGATCTTGCCGGTCTTGTCCTTGCCTTCCCAGTGGTAGAGGCTGTCCTTCTGGCCGGCCGGAGCCGCGCCGCGGCGGGTTTTGGTGAGGGTCGTGGTGGCCATGGATTGTGACGGATTCCTGTTATTCGTTGGTGGTCGCGAGGACTTCCTCTAACGAGGTCACCCCCTGCCGAACCTTGAGCAAACCGGACTGACGAAGATCCTTGACCCCTTCCCGCTGCGCTTGCTCGGCAATGTCGATCGAGTTGCCGTTGGTCATGATGATCTGTGCGATCTCTTCGCTGATCGGCATGACCTGGTAAATGCCCACCCGGCCCTTGTAGCCGCTGCCCTTGCAGCGCTCACAGCCTGCCGGCCCGAAAGCCTGCCAGCTGCCATCCAGCTCGTCGGCGCTGAAGCCCGCCTGCAGCAACGCTTCGACCGGGATGTCGACCGGTTGCTTGCATGAGCATAAACGCCTGGCAAGGCGCTGGGCCGAGATCAAGATCACGGACGACGCAATGTTGAACGGCGCCACCCCCATGTTCTTGAGCCGTTCGAGCGTCGTCGGCGCATCGTTGGTATGGAGCGTGGACAACACCAGGTGGCCGGTCTGAGCGGCCTTGATCGAGATCTCGGCCGTTTCGATGTCGCGGATTTCGCCAACCATGATCACATCCGGATCCTGGCGCAGGAACGAGCGGAGTGCCGCGGCGAATGTCAGGCCGGCCTTTTCATTGACGTTGACCTGATTGATGCCGGCCAGATTGATTTCGGCCGGATCCTCGGCGGTCGAAATATTCACGCCGGTTGTGTTGAGCAGGTTCAGACAGGTATAGAGCGATACCGTCTTGCCGGACCCGGTCGGGCCGGTGACGAGGATCATGCCGTAAGGGCGTTGGACGGCATCGAGCAGGGCCTGCTTCTGCTCCGGCTCATAGCCCAGTGCCTCGATCCCCAGCATCGCGGACGAGGGGTCGAGAATCCGCATCACGATCTTTTCGCCGTGCAGTGTCGGCAAGGACGAGACCCGGAAGTCGATCGCTTTCGTCTTCGACAGCACCAGTTTCATCCGGCCGTCCTGCGGTACCCGCTTTTCCGAAATGTCGAGCCGCGAGATCACCTTGATGCGCGACGCGATCTTGTCCTTCAGGACCAGCGGGGGTTGGGCGATTTCGCGCAACACCCCGTCGGTGCGGACCCGGATTCGATAGAACTTCTCGTAAGGCTCGAAGTGCACATCGGACGCACCTTCGTTGATCGCATCGATCAGTACCTTCTGGATGAACCTGACGACCGGCGCATCGTCGACTTCCTGGGTCTCCTCGACCAGCGGGGCGGCGTCGGCTGCGGTGTCCTGCAGCATCTCGAGGTCGAACTCTTCGCCGGTGAGATCCTTGAGGGCCTGACCGGCGGATTCGGACAGCTTCTCGACCAATTGCGCGATCTTGTCGGCTTCGGCGACCACCAGGTCGACCTGCAGGCCGGTCTGAAACCGTATCTCGTCGAGCGCGCGCATGTTGGACGGATCGGCGGTCGCGATGGTCAGGCGATTCTGGCGCTTGACCAGCGGGATGACCTGATGTTTCGAGACCAGCTTGCGATCCACCGCGTCGCGCGGAATGACTTGCGGGTCGATCGCGCCCATGTCGAGCAGGGGGTAGCCGAAGGTTTCGGCGGCGAAGGCCGCGATCGCACGGGGTGTGATCAGCTTGCGCTGCGCAAGCTCGATGATGAAGCCGTTGGGAACGTTCGCCGTGCTGCTCGAACACGCAACCGCATCAGCTTCGGAGAGGCGCCCGTGCTGAATGAGTGCGCGGGCAAGGCCGCTGATTACGGGTTGAGGATTTGCTGCCATGGTCCCCGCGGGTTTGAACTTCGGCGTGTCCTAGCCACCTGGGCGTCGGGCGACAGGTTCGGAATTGCTCGCGCGCTATGCTGAACGCCTTGAAGCCTACGCCGCGATGTTGCACGCAGTCCCCTGCCTTGTAAAGACCTTCCACCCCGCCGAAGAGGCGGGTCGTGACCACGCCACGCCAGCCTGGCTGCGCCGGAGGTCCGCGTGGCGCGTCCGCGCACCCGGTTTCGATCTCTCAGCCTGCGCGCTGGAGCAGCACTTCGATCACGAAACGGCTGCCCAGATAAGCCAGGAACAGCGCGCTGAAGCCCGCCAGCGTCCAACGCAGCGCCATGCGTCCGCGCCAGCCCCAGACCCTTCGCCCGAACAGCAAGGAGCCGAACAGGATCCACGAAATGATCGCGAACAGGGTCTTGTGGTCGAGCCGGAAGGCCTTGCCGAACAATTCTTCGGAAAAGAAGATGCCCGAGATCAGCGTGACGGTCAGCAGGATGAAGCCCATGCCGATCAGGCGAAACAGCAAGGCCTCCATGGTCATGAGCGGCGGAAGCGCGGCCACCGAGCGACTCAGGCGGGCACTGTGGAGCTGGCGTTCGGCGAACGCCATGAGCATGGCGTGCAGCGCCGCCAGCGTAAACAGGCTGTAGGCCAGCATCGCCACGATGAAATGTACTCTGAATGCGGCCGAGGCTGCATTCACCAGCAGATGCTGCGCCGGAAACACCAATGGCAGGAGGCTGCCGGCGAGGCCGGCTGGCAGCACCAGCGTATGCAGCCCGTCCAGCCGCGCGTAGAAGGTCTCGATCCAGTAGAACGCCACGGCGAGCCACAGCATCAGCGACACGGCGAGACCGAAGCCGAAGCGCATGCCGTCGCCTTCGAACATGGCGCCGTGGATGGCCAGCCCGTGCGCAAGGAGCGCGACCAGCAGGACCAGTCTTTCGCGGGTGTCCATGCAGCGGCGCGCAGGCGCACCCGGGCTGCGGTTGCAACTGCGCCAGAACCAGATGCCGAGGCCGGCGTAAAGCGTAGCGGCCAGCAGATGAAGTAGAATCGTGGGCATATCCAGCTAGTTTACCCCAAGGCCGAGGGCCCCTCGCAATATGCTCGACAATCTGACACAACGACTCTCCAAGGTCGTCAAGACGCTTCGTGGTCAGGCTCGCCTGACCGAGGACAACATCCAGGATGCCATGCGCGAGGTGCGTATGGCGCTCCTCGAGGCCGACGTGGCGCTGCCGGTGGTCAAGGATCTGATTGCCAATGTCAAGGCAAAGGCGGTCGGGCAGGCCGTAATCGGATCCCTGACCCCGGGGCAGGCGCTGGTCGGCGTCGTGCACGACGAATTGAAGGCGCTCATGGGTGGGGCCCATGCCGGGCTCGATTTGTCCACCCAGCCTCCGGCGGTGATCCTGATGGCGGGTCTGCAGGGGGCCGGCAAGACCACGACCACCGGCAAGCTCGGCAAGCTGCTGCACGAGAGGATGAAGAAGAAGGTGCTGGCGGTGTCGGCCGACGTCTATCGGCCGGCGGCGATCGAGCAGCTCAAGACCGTGGCGGGACAGGCCGGAATCGATTTCTTCCCGTCGAGCGTGGATCAGAAGCCGGTCGACATCGCCCATGCGGCACTCGATTTCGCCCGCAAGCATTACTATGACGTGGTGCTGGTCGATACCGCCGGCCGGCTCGCAATCGACGAAGCGATGATGGCTGAGATCAAGGCTCTGCATGCCGCGATCGCGCCGATCGAAACCTTGTTCGTGGTCGATGCGATGCTGGGTCAGGATGCGGTGAACACGGCGCGTGCGTTCAACGACGCGTTGCCGCTTACCGGTATCGTGCTGACCAAGCTGGATGGCGATTCGCGTGGCGGCGCGGCCTTGTCGGTGCGCCATGTGACCGGCAAGCCGCTCAAGTTCGCTGGCGTTGGCGAGAAGCTGAGTGGTCTCGAAGAGTTTCATCCGGAGCGGATGGCGAGCCGTATCCTGGGCATGGGCGACATTCTCGGCCTGGTCGAGGAGGCGCGCCGCGGCGTCGACGAGGAGGCTGCACGCGATTTCGCCAAGAAGCTGAAGTCGGGCAAGGGCTTCGATCTCTCGGACTTCAAGGAGCAGATCGCCCAGATGCGCAAGATGGGTGGCCTGAGCTCGATGCTCGACAAGCTGCCGGCGCAGTTCGCGCAGATGGCAGGGCAGATGCAGGGCGGCGCGGAGGAAAAGACCATAGGGCGGATCGAGGGCATCATCAATTCGATGACGCCCGAAGAGCGCGCCAAGCCCGAGATCCTGAAGGCAAGCCGCAAGCGCCGGATCGCCGCGGGTTCGGGGGTTTCGGTACAGGAGGTCAATCGCCTGCTCAAGCAGTTCGAACAGACCCAGAAGGTGATGAAGCAATTCTCCAAGGGCGGCATGCAGAAAATGATGCGCGGCATGAAAGGCATGCTGCCGGGCATGATGCGCTGATCGGGTGGGGCGCGCGATGAAGGCAGTGATGCTCGCGGCGGGCCGGGCGCTGCGCAGCCTGAAGGACCCCGGAACTTTCTGGCACATGGTGTGGCCGGCGCTGGTGGCAAGCCTGGCGTGGCTGTTCGCCGCCGTCTATTGGTGGAGTGACGTGGTCGGCGCGATCATGGGCTGGATCGAAGGCTGGCCCTGGGTCGGTGGCTGGTTGACGGAATCGCCGACCGTCGCCGCGGTTTTCGGATTCATGGTCGATCTGACCGTTGCCTTTGCGCTGTTGCCGCTCATCTACCTGACGTCGGCGGTGCTGGTTTCGGTGATCGCGATTCCGCTGATGCTGGAACGCGTCGGTCGCCGCGACTATGCCGAGCTCGAGTTGCGGCGGGGCGGCAGCAACCTCGGCAGTGCGTGGAATGCCCTGGTGGCGGCCGCGATTTTCGTCGCGGCACTGCTCGCGTCCTTGCCGTTGTGGTTGATTCCGGGACTCGGTCTGGTCATCTCGGTTTTGCTGACCGCGTGGCTCAACCGGCGCGCATTCGGCTACGACGCGCTGATGCTGCATGCCGATCGCGACGAGCTCGCGCTGTTGCCGGCCAGGCTGAAGCAGCCGATGTTCGTACTCGGCGGGGGCTGTGCACTGCTCGCTCATGTGCCGTTCGTGAATATCGTGGCGCCGGCGTTCAGCGGGCTCGCCTTCGTGCATTTCATGCTCGAAGCGCTGCGGCGCGAGCGCGGCGGTGCCGGTGTCGAAGTGCTCGACCGGCGCCCGGAACGTCGCTAGAGGAGAGACAGGATGGCTTTCGGGGCACTCATCATCGGGGACGAGATCCTCTCCGGCCGGCGTGCCGACAAGCATCTGGCAAAGCTGATCGAGCTGCTTGGCGCGCGCGGCCTGAAGCTGACATGGGCGCGCTACGTGGGAGACGACGGGCTGCGTCTGGTCGATGCGCTGAAGGAGAGCTTTGCCACCGGCGACGCGGTGTTCAGCTTTGGCGGTATCGGCGCCACGCCCGACGATCGTACCCGCCAGTCGGCGGCCGCGGCGCTGGGGCTCGAGTTGGCGCTGCACCCTGATGCGGAAGCCGCGATCAGGGCGCGGTTCGGCGATGAGATCACGCCTCATCGTTTGAACATGGGTGTGTTTCCGCTCGGTAGCGAGATCATACCGAACCCGTACAACCAGATTCCCGGGTTCTCGATACGCAATCATTTCTTCGTTCCCGGTTTTCCGGTCATGGCCTGGCCGATGGTCGAGTGGGTGCTCGATCGGCGTTTCGCCGACTTGCACCATCGTGAAGACTATGTCGAGAATGCCATTACGGTCTGGGAGGCCTTCGAAGGGAGCCTGATCGAGCTCATGGAACAGGTGACGGCAGACTTCCCGGATGCGACGCTTTTCAGCCTTCCGACCGTTGCTGCGGGCGGCGAGCGTCGTTCGGTGGAACTGGGCATGAAGGGGCCACGGGCGCGGGTCGATCAGGCGATGGCCGTGCTCAAGGCCGGTGTGGCTGCACTTGGCTACAGCTGGCAGGACAAGGTTTGAGCATTGCGTCGCTGCTCCGGCGCAAAGCGCGTGCGCCAGCGCAGCCCCCGGTTACCCAGGAGCGGCGTTCGATCGGGCTGGACGGTCGCGAGGTGCCCTACGTCCTGCGGCGCTCGGCCCGCAAGTCGCTGGCACTGCAGCTGGATTCGAAGGGCGTCAGGGTGTCGGTGCCGGCAGGGGCGGCGCTGGCGGAGGTCGAGCGCTTCATCTGCGCGCATGCGCGCTGGCTGCTCGAGCGCCTCGACGCCGCAGCGCTTCAGGCAAAAGCGCCGGTCGAGATCGGTGATGGCTGTGTTCTTCCGTTGCTCGGCGGTGTTTTTCGGGTGCGCATCGAGGAGGGACGGCGCAGATCCGTCTGGCGGGCCGGTGGCGATGGGGTCGAGGAGTTGTGTATCGCCGGACGCGATCCGGCTGGCGAAGTGCTGCGGGCGCTCCGGGTGCGGGCCTTGAGCTGGTTCGGCGGACGGGTGGAGGCATACTGCCTGCGCCTGGGGCGCGCGGTTCCGCCAGTGCGGCTGTCGTCGGCGCGGACGCGCTGGGGCAGTTGCAGCAGCCGTAGCGGGATTCGCCTGCATTGGCGTTTGATTCACCTGGAGCCGGCGCTGATCGACTATGTCGTTGCGCATGAGGTCGCGCATCTGGTCGAAATGAACCATTCACCGGCATTCTGGCGTGTCGTCGAGGTGCTGTATCCGGATTGGCGTGCGGCACGGGCGAATTTGCGCAGTGCCGGGCGGGGTTTGCCGCTGTTCGGTTCGGGGGCGGCGCGCGCTGTTCCGGCCGACGAGGCTTGAGGATGGCGAATGCGGGTTGGGCGCCGGCGGTCGGGCCTGGTTCACGGGGGCTTTAATGGCGCTGCGTGGCGTATCGAGCCGGTAATGATCCTATTCTTGGAGTGATGAAATGCGTTTGTTGCATACGATGTTGAGAGTCGGGGATCTTGAGCGCTCGCTCGCGTTCTATACCGGCGTGTTGGGTATGCGCGCGTTGCGCCGCCAGGATTATCCGGAAGGGCGATTCACGCTCGCGTTCGTCGGTTACGAGGACGAATCCCGGGGGGCGGTGATCGAACTGACCCACAACTGGGATACGCACGCATACGATATCGGCAACGCCTTCGGCCATTTGGCGGTGGCGGTGCCCGATGCCTATCGTGCCTGTGACGAGATTCGGGAACGTGGCGGCAAGATCGTGCGCGAGGCCGGCCCGATGAAACACGGAAACACCGTGATCGCTTTCGTCGAGGATCCCGATGGTTACAAGATCGAGCTGATCCAGCGCGATTGACCACTGGTCCGGTGGGGAGGGTGGCCTCACGGCGGCTTCATCGGCGAGGCGTGCAGCAGCAGACTGGTGAAATTGCCGCGCTGGTCGAGCAGACGATAGGCGTCGAGATCGAACCATGCGTCTGCGCTGGCGCCCGACCGCGAAATCCGGATGCGCTCGTGCAGGGTCTCGTGGGTTCCGCGGACGAGCGCCAGAATCCCCGGTGTCAGGTGTTCGAGCTCGGTACCGTTCAACTGCGCGGCAATCGACTCGATTTCGGCGCCGCTGCTTGAGTCGGATCGAGGCAGCATCTCTTGCCAGGCCGGGTTCGCGCCGAGGATCCGAAGCTCGGAATCGATTTCGACGATGGGCTCGGGCAGGGCGAACAGCAGTTGGCGATATTGCGCCTGGTTGTGCATCCAGTTCGTTTCCAGTGCCCCGACCAGGGCGGCGACGTCCTCCAGCGCATGCGACATCTCCGCGAACTCGTGCGGGAGCGATGCGCGCGTCCGACGCGTTGCAGTCTCTTCCGGGCCGGCCGATGCGAGGCTCCGTGCGGCACGCACCAGCGCTGCAAGCGAACGGCTCACCAGAGCCGCCAAGCGGTACATCAGCACCGCGCCCGCCAGCGTCATGCCGATCAGGACGAGCAAGCCGGCCGCGAGCCACGCGTTGCGAGTGTGCGTCAGCCGACTGGTTTCGTACTCCAGGCGGACCCAGCCGATCGGCGCAATTTTCCCGATCGGTGACCAGACGAAGCCCGGCTCAGGGTCTGGGAACAATGCGGGGCCGCGAATGCCATCGACGCCGGGGGTGCCGAGCGGGCCGATCGCGTTGAGGGGCACGGCGGTCATGTTGCCGGCGGCATTGCGCCGCATGGCCGCGAGCGGCACGCCCTGGCGGTCGGTGATCGCCAGCGAGCGAATCGTCGTCATTTCGTTGAAAGCTTCGAGCCTGGACGCCAGGCCGACGCGATCGTTCGCCGCGACCTGGCCGTGCACGAGCGTGGCTGCGCTGGCGGCAGTCGTCTTCGCATGTTCGCTCAATATCGCCGCAATCTCCTTCGCATGAAGGTGCGTGAACAAGGTGAGCAATACGGCCGTGCACAGCGCGAATCCCGCGCAACCGGCTCGGATCAGCCGGAACCTGAGCGACCGCGAGGCACGTTCGGGGATGAGTGCTTTCATCGGGGCCGCGTTCATTGCCGGCGGCTTGGGTGTGGTGAGGCAAATGCCGGATCCGGCCCCGGGTCGTACGATGCCTCGGCGTGAATGGCCAGTATGTCGTCGAATACCGTGAAGAACGCGTCGACGCATTCGGGATCGAAATGCGATCCCGATTCACGGCGAAGGTAATCAGTCGCCGCATCAAGCACCCAGCGCGATTTGTATGGCCGTTCCGAAGTGATCGCGTCGAATACATCGGCGACCGCAACGATACGGCCTTCGATCGGAATATCGTTTCCGTCCAAGCCCCGCGGGTAGCCGCCGCCGTCGAAGCGTTCGTGGTGCGACAGCGCAATCGACGCGCCGAATCGCACGATTTTCGAGGCCGAATCCTTGAGGATCTCGTAACCGATGCGTGCATGCTCCATCATGATCAGCCGTTCCTCCCGATCGAGGACGTCGCGCTTGAGCAGGATGCGATCGGGGATGCCGAGCTTGCCGACATCGTGCAGTGGCGAGGCAAGCAGCATTTCGTCTACATAAGCGGACGGGAATCCCAGCGCTTTCGCAATCAGTGCCGAGTAGCGGGACATGCGCCGGATGTGCGAGCCGGTGCCGGGGTCGCGCAATTCGGCCATCCGTGCCAGCAGCATGATCGTCTCGAGCTCACGTTCGTGAATCTCGGCGGTGGCCACTCGAACCTCGGACGCGAGCTGTTCGGCGCGTTGCCGGGTGTCGAGATGGGCTTGGCGGAGCTTGAGCATGTTGCGTACGCGTGGCCCGAACTCATTGGCGTCTACCGGCTTGTTCAGAAAGTCGTTCGCGCCGAGCCTGAGCGCTTCGTAGCGGATCTTGCGGTCGCCGTTGGCGGTGACCATGAGAATCGGCACGTCGTCGCGCTCGTGCCGGCAACGGACCTTGTCGATGAATGCCAGGCCGTCGAGTACCGGCATCATGTAATCGACGATGATCAGATCCGGCTCGTTGCCCAGGCACCACGCCAGGCCGAGCGCGGGGTCGGTGAAGGTGACGGGTTCGCAAGCGGGCTGGCGACTCACCAGCTTTTCCATCAACACCAGGTTCAGCGGGGTGTCATCGATGATTGCGACTTTCATGCTCGCTCTAATGGCATCCGGTGCGTCGGCAAAATCCTCTTTGTGGCCGATCATGAGCCAGTGGATTGCCGCTGTCCATGAACCACGGCGCATCCCCGAATGAAAAAAGCCATGCGCGCCGCTGCCTCGCGCATGGCCTGCCTCGGGGCGGTTGCTCCCGATTCGGTTCAGTTCTTGCGTTCGAGGGCTTCGATCGGCTTGTCCTGGGTGACCCAGTCGATGAACCACTGTGGTCTTCTGCCGTGACCGCTCCAGTTCCATTCCGGGTTGTCCGGATGGAAGTAGCGGGGGGGGCTCTTTTGAGTCTTCGCGGAGCCAGGTTTGCGGCCGCGTCTGGCCGTCGGTGCGTTGAGCGTGGATTCATCCCCGGTGGCAATCAATTCCGAGAACGACAGTCCCTTGTCCTGCGCCATTTTCCTGAATTGCTTGAGCAGGCTGCGACGTTCGACATCGCTGCGTTTCTGGATTTCGGCCGAAATGCGGGTTTGAAGGCGTCGCAGTTCCGCAAGCGACATTGTGTTGAGGTCCATATTTACTCCGGATAGACGTTCGGGCTCATTCCAAAAAAAAGCAGGCAATGCAATCGAAATATCGGCATTGCCATGGTTTGGGGCGATATCGCCGGTCGCCCTTGCCTCGTGCGGGCGCGATCCGGAAAAGGGGGCGTAACCCCTTGCTCGGGCAAATCGCGTGCACCTACGCAGGTCGGGGAACCGGTTTTCGACCCAGTTGGCTAATCCGAAATGACGGCAATTGGGTTTCTCCGCCTCAGGTTTGCATTCTGCCATTAGTGGCTTGATTTTGAAATGCGAAAGGGGCGCGCAATTCTCTCCCGAAAGTCGTGATTATCCGTGAATGGATATTTCAATCCGAATGGACGTTTCAATGGCGATTTCAGATTGCGGTATTTCAGATGAGTTTCACCGCAACCAGAACGGCGGGGAGTGCTTTCAGCAAATCATGCGGATGAATGCCGACGAGAAATCCGCGGCGGCCCCCGTTGATATGGATCAGCGGTAGATCGAGAATTGATTTTTCAATGAAAACAGGCATTTTCTTGCGGGTTGCGAATGGCGACGTTCCGCCGATCAGATAGCCCGAGTGCCGGTTTGCCACTTCGGGTTTGCATGGTTCCACCCGTTTTCTGGCGGCCTGGCGGGCGAGTTCCTTGGTCGAAACCTTGCAATCTCCGTGCATGAGAACGATCAGGGGATGTCCGGATTCGTCTTCCATGATCAGGGTTTTTACAATCGAATGTTCAGGGAGATTGAGCTCGCGCGCGGACAGCGCGGTGCCGCCGTTCTGGGCGTAATTGTAAAGATGTGTGGAGAATGCAATCTTGTGCTGCTTGAGAAACTTGGTGGCCGGGGTTTCCGGCGCATGCTGATCGGCACGACTCATGTTTTCACTCCGTAAACGGGGCGCCGGACGCGTTCGTTGCGGGCATTCGGCGCCGTTCGAATAGGTTTGCCGTGGGTATTCGGGCACGGTGTCGCGATTGTTCCACGCCGGCTGAAGCATGGCCGGCACCATGTGGGTTTCACGGTTCAGGCGCGCGGATGGTGGCGGCTGTGCAAGGCCTTGAGGCGCTCTCGCGCCACGTGGGTGTAGATCTGGGTGGTCGAAATGTCGGCATGCCCAAGGAGCATCTGCACCACCCGGAGGTCCGCGCCGTGGTTGATCAGATGGGTCGCAAAGGCATGGCGCAATACATGGGGTGACAGCCGCTCCTGCGCAATGCCGGCTTCGACGCCATGTTGCTTCACGATGCGCCAGAACATTTCGCGCGACATTCCGGAGCCGAGGCGGGTGAGGAAGACATGGTCGGAGCGGCGGCCTGCCAGCAGGTTCGGTCTGGCCTCCCGCAGATAGGTTTCGATCGTGCCGATGGCCATTTCGCCGAGCGGCACCAGGCGCTCCTTGTCGCCTTTTCCGATGATCCGCACGACCCCCTGCCGCAGGTCGGTCTCGAACAGTTTCAATCCCACGAGCTCCGACACCCGCATCCCGGTCGCGTACAAGGTCTCGAGCATCGCCTTGTCGCGCATGCCGCGGTCGGTGCCCGGGTCGGGGGCGGCAAGCAATGTCTCGACCTGTGCCTCGCTCAGTGTTTTGGGGAAGCGCTGTGTGGCTGTCGGGGGATCGATGCGCGCGGTCGGGTCGAGTGCAATCCGCCCCCGGGCGATCTGCCAGTGGTAGTAGCGGCGCCAGGTCGCCATCAGGCGGCGCTGGCTGGCCGGTTTCGAGCGCCGGCTGAAGTCGGCCAGGTAGCGCTTCAGGTCGGTTTCGGTGGCGGTGGCGAGGTGCGTGCCGGTGGGCCCCAGAAATTTGGCGAACAGGGCAAGGTCGAGGCGATAACTGGCGATGGTGTTGCGCGCGAGTCCATCCTCCAGCCACAACGCATCGCAGAATTCGTCGAGCCCGGCACGCGTCACTTCGTCCAGGGTGTGCTCGATGGCGGCGCTCATTGCAGTGCTTCAGCCGGGTTGGTGTCGGGCGCGTGTCGAGCTGGCGAGGATCGATGCGTTTGCGCAGTCGGTGCGCCTATGCGCGGGTTTCACCGTTGCCCAGCACGATCCATTTCTGGCTGGTCAGGCCCTCCAGTCCCACGGGACCGCGCGCATGGATCTTGTCGGTCGAGATTCCGATCTCCGCGCCCAAGCCATACTCGAATCCGTCGGCAAAGCGCGTCGACGCATTCACCATGACGGATGCCGAGTCGACTTCGCGCAGAAAGCGCAGTGCGCGCGTGTAGTTCTCGGTGATGATCGCTTCGGTATGGCCCGAACTATAGGTGTTGATATGCGCGATCGCGGCATCGAGGTCGGCCACGACCTTGATCGAAATGACGGGGGCCAGGTACTCCTCGCTCCAGTCGGCCGCTACGGCGGCCGTCAGCAGACTGGCGGGGACGCCGGCATCGCGCAGCAGTGCGCCGGCGGTCGGGCAGGTACGCATCTCTACGCCATGCCCGGCCAGCATCCGCCCGATCTCCGGCAGATGGCGCGCCGCCACCGACTCCGCCAGCAGCAAGGATTCGGCGGTGTTGCAGGTGCCATAACGCTGCGTCTTGGCGTTTTCGACGATCGGGACGACCTTGGCCGGATCGGCGTCGTCGTCGACATAAACGTGACAGTTTCCGTCCAGATGCTTGATGACCGGCACCCGCGCCTCTCGTGAAATCCGCTCGATCAAGCCCTTGCCGCCGCGCGGCACGATGACGTCGACGAATTCGGGCATCGTGATCAGCTGGCCGACGGCGGCGCGGTCGGTGGTCTCGATGACCTGCACCGAGGTTTCCGGCAGGCCGGCCGCTGCGAGTCCCGCCCGTACGCACGCGGCGATCGCCTGGTTGCAGTGCAGCGCCTCCTTGCCGCCGCGCAGAATCGCGGCGTTGCCCGACTTCAGGCACAGGGCGGCCGCATCCGCGGTCACGTTGGGGCGCGCTTCGTAGATGATCCCGATCACCCCGAGCGGCACCCGCATCTTGCCCACCTGAATGCCGGACGGGCGGCGCTTGAGGTCGGTGATCTCGCCGACCGGATCGGGCAGGGCGGCGACCTGTTCGAGTCCGGCTGCGATGGCCTCGATGCCTTTCGGGCTGAGCGTCAGGCGGTCGATCATCGCGGCGTCGAGTCCGGCGGTGCGGGCTTCGTCGAGGTCACGCGCGTTGGCCGCGAGCAGATCGTCGCGCTGGCGCCGGATTTCGGCCGCCATGGCCAGCAGGGCCGCATTCTTGGCCTGTGACGAGGCCGCCGCCAGCACGCGCGAGGCTTCGCGGGCCTGGCGACCGAGACGCTGCATGTAGAGCTCTATGTCCATGATGTTCGGGGTAGTGCGCAGAGTGACTCGATGGGTCTGTAAATATACGACATCGAAGGCGATCGCGCAGCAGGCGAGACGCTGTGCCGCGGCTATTTTCGCGCGATGCGCAGGCCGAGACGCAGCAACTCGTCCCATGCGTCGCCGCTCGCAATGCCCTTGACGATGCGGTCGACACGGGCCGCATGCAGCAGCGCCGCCGCGAGCGCGTTGCGCCCGAGCCGTGGCAGGCGCTGTTGCAGCTTGCGTTTGCGCTGCTCGTCGAAAATGCGTTCGGTGCGAAACAGGTCGGACAGCGACGCGCCGGCGTCGAGCCCGGCGCGCAGGCTGGCCAGGGTGCGGATCTCGTTGGCGACGGTCCACAGAACCAGTGGCGGGGCGGCCGCTTCCGCGCGCAGGCCCTCGAGGATGCGCACGCAACGTGCCGGGTCCGCGTCGAGCAGCGCTTCGCGGAGCATATCGAGGTCGTAGCGGGCGACGTTGAGCACGGCTTCCTGAATGGCTTTGAGGGTCAAGGCGCCTTCGGGATGGAGCAGGGCGAGCTTGAGGATTTCCTGGTGCGCGGCGAGCAGATTGCCTTCGACATGATCCGCGATGAACACGAGTCCGTCCGCCCCGGCCGACTGCCTCTGCCGGGCTAGGCGTTCGGCGATCCATCCGGGCAGGTGCTCCCGCGGGGGCGCGTTGAGCTCAATCGCGACGCCGGCCTCTTCGAGCGCCTTGAACCAAGCGGTCTTGCGGGTCTGCCAATCCAGCCCCGGAAGCGTGATCAGGGTCAGCGTGCCGGCATGCACCTGCTTCACATAGCGCTGCAGTGCCTCACCCCCCTCGCGCCCTGGCTTGCCGCTGGGTATGCGCAGATCGATCAGCTTGTTCGAACCGAACAGCGAAACGTTGCCGGCTGCCATGAACACGCTGTCCCAGCGGAAGCCCTGGCCGCTCACGAGCGTTTCCCGCTCGTCGAAGCCCTGGTGCCGGGCCGCCGAGCGGATCGCATCGGCGGCTTCGAGCACCAGCAAGGGCTCGTTGCCGTGCAACACATACAGCGGAGCAAGTGCCTGCCCGAGATGCGGGGCAAGTTGTTCCGGGCGCAGGATCACGGTGCAACCGTGGCGAGCCGGTCCATGACCTGTTGCAGCAGATCGTTTTCCATGTCGCGAAATAGCAGCGCTTCCTCGCGTTCCTTGGCGATGATCTGGGCGTCGGCGAAATTGTAGTCGCGCCGCACCGACAGCGTGACCGGCGCCAGGAGCTCCTCGCCGGAGCGGGCCACCAGACGAAAGCGGATCGTCAGGGTGAGGAGGTACTCGCGCACCGTGCCCGCCGACGACAGTGTCAGGATCTCGCGATCGCGGCTGTTCTGCAGCACTTCGAGCCGGGCGTCCGCCGTGGCGGGGTCGTCGACCACGACGGTGGTGCCGCTCGTCAGGACGCGGCGGCGCAGCGCGCTGCCAAGCTCCGAATTGGCATCAAGGCCGACATAGAGGGTCTTGAAGGCGAGCGGGCGCGGGCCGCGCATGCGAAATCCGCAGCCACCCGCGAGTGTCGCCACCAGCAGGGTGCCGAGACCGGCGAGGAGGCCGCGACGGGCAAGGTTTGCAGACATTTCGCCGTCCTAGACCACGATATTGACAAGCCGGCCCGGCACGACGACGACCTTGCGTGGTGGCTTGCCATCCATGAAGCGCACGGCGGCTTCGCTGGCCAGCGCTGCGGCTTCGATGTCGGACGCCGAGGCGTCGGCGGCGACCGCGACATGGCCGCGCAATTTGCCGTTGACCTGTAGCGTGAGCTCGATCTGGTCCTGGCGCAGTGCGTCTTCGCTGGGTTCGGGCCAGGCGGCCGCGATGATGTCGCCGCTGAAGCCGCACTCATGCCACAGCGCATGGGTGATGTGCGGCGCGATCGGCGCAAGTACCCGCAGCAGGATCGACAGCCCCTCCTCGATCACTTCTGCATGCGCCGCCCGGTCGTCGCGCGGCGCCTTCTCGAGGGCGTTGAGGATCTTCATCGTGGCCGAGGCGACCGTATTGAACTGGTGCTTGCCAAGGTCGTAGTTGGCCTGGCGCAGATGGACGTGCACCTCTCGCCGGCTCGCGGCGAGCGTGTCCGGCAGGGCGGTGGTGGCCAGTGCGCGCCGGGCCGGCAGGGCAGGCCTGACCTCGGTGGCGAAGCCATGCCCGAAGTTCCAGACCCGGCGCAGAAAGCGGTAGGCGCCTTCCACCCCCGAGTCCGACCATTCGAGCTGCTGATCGGGCGATGCGGCGAAGATGATGAAGAAGCGCGCCGTGTCGGCGCCGTACTGATCGACCAGTGATTGCGGATCGACGCCGTTGTTTTTCGACTTCGACATCTTCTCGGTGCCGCCGATGATCACCGGCGCGCCATCTGCCGCAAGCACGGCGGCCACGATCCGGCCCTTCTCGTCGCGTTCGACCCTGACATCGGCCGGGTTGATCCATTGCTTCTTGCCGCCGTCGAGGTCGCGGTAGTAGGTTTCGGCGACCACCATGCCCTGCGTCAAGAGCTGGGTGAAGGGTTCGGAGATGTTCGTCAGGCCGCAATCGCGCATCGCGCGGGTGAAGAAGCGCGAATACAGCAGATGCAGGATCGCATGCTCGATGCCGCCGATGTATTGATCGACCGGCGCCCAGTAGTTCACCCGCGGATCGACCATGGCCGTGTCGTTGTCGGCGCAGGCGTAGCGCATGAAATACCACGACGACTCCACGAACGTGTCCATGGTGTCGGTTTCGCGCCGCGCCGGTTTGCCGCAGCGCGGGCAACTGCATTCGTAGAACGAGGCCATGCGCGCCAGTGGCGAGCCGCGGCCGGTGATCTCGACGTCCTCGGGCAGGATCACCGGCAGGTCCGCGTCGGGCACCGGCACGTCGCCGCAGTCGGGGCAGTGGATCATCGGAATCGGGCAGCCCCAGTAGCGCTGGCGCGAGATGCCCCAGTCGCGCAGGCGGTACTGAATACGCTTCAGACCCAGGCCGCGTTCGTCGAGAGCTGCGGCGATCGCGTCGACCGCGTCCTGAAAGTGAAGGCCGTCGTAGGCGCCGGAGTTCACCAGCCGGCCCTGTTCGGCGTAGGCGTCCTGCCAAGGGGCGGTCGTGTCCTCGTAGGCGTCGCGGGTCGAACGGATCACCCGGCGAATCGGCAGGCGGTAACGGGTGGCGAAGGCGAAATCGCGTTCGTCATGGGCCGGAACGGCCATGACCGCGCCTTCCCCGTAGCCCATCAGCACGTAGTTGGCGACCCACACCGGCAGGAATTCGCCGGTCAGCGGATGTACGACCCGCAAGCCAGTCGCGAACCCCTTCTTCTCCATCGTGGCGAGATCGGCTTCGGCCACGCCGCCATGCTTGCATTCCTCCACGAATGCGGCCAGTTCGGGGTTGCCTGCGGCGGCCAGTTCGGCGAGCGGATGCTCGGCCGCGACGGCGACGTAGGTCGCGCCCATCAGGGTGTCGGCACGGGTCGTGAACACCTTGAGCACGCCCGATCGGCCAACCGTCGACAGGTCGTACGGAAAGTGGATCTCGACCCCCTCGGAGCGTCCGATCCAGTTCTTCTGCATGAGCTTGACCTGTTCGGGCCAGCCCGGCAGTCCGTCGAGGGCGTCGAGCAGTTCGTCGGCATAGGCGGTGATCTTCATGTAGTACATCGGGATCTCGCGCTTTTCCACCAGCGCGCCACTGCGCCAGCCGCGGCCTTCGATCACCTGCTCGTTGGCCAGTACGGTCTGGTCGACCGGGTCCCAATTCACCGCGCCAAGCTTCTTGTAGATCAGGCCTTTTTCGAACAGACGGGTGAACAGCCACTGCTCCCAGCGGTAGTAGTCGGGACTGCAGGTCGCCAGTTCGCGCGACCAGTCGATTGCGAAGCCCAGACGTTGCAGCTGGGTGCGCATGTAGTCGATGTTCGCGTAGGTCCATTTGGCCGGTGCAACGTTGTTCTGGATCGCGGCATTCTCGGCTGGCATGCCGAACGCGTCCCAGCCCATGGGTTGCAGTACGTTGTAGCCGCGCATGCGGTTGTAGCGCGCTAGCACGTCACCGATCGTATAGTTGCGCACATGCCCCATGTGGAGTTTGCCCGACGGGTACGGGAACATGCTCAGGCAGTAATACTTCGGCTTGGTCGGATCTTCGCCGACCTTGAAGGCGTCGGCCCTGTTCCAGTGCGCCTGGGAAGCGGATTCGATGTCGGCGGGTAGGTATTTGTCCTGCATGGCGGGGGTTCGCGTCCGGCTTGAAGTAGACCGCGAATTATAGCGTCAAGCCGGGTGTCGATTCCGCCACCCCCATCGGGAGGCAAAAAAAAGCACCCGGTTTGAGGCCGGGTGCGAAATCTCCAGTGAAGGAGAGGGAGGGAGACGGGAATTCGGTTGGGCTTAGGCTGCGCGGCGCGACGACCAATGGTCACGCTTGGTTTTGGCCGAGGCATTGACCATCAGCTCGAGTGCGATCAGCGGCAGGCGCCACAGGCGATTGTTGCTGCGGATGTAGGGCGTCATGCGGGGCGCGCAAAACGTGGTCTGCTCCTCTTCGAGCAGGCGCAGGAAATTGCTCATGGCCTCGCCCCAGTATTCGGCATTGCCCACCCAGCCGGTTTCGGCTGTCGCCTGACGCACCGCCTTGCGCCACAGCACCGCGGCGCGTTCTTCGGAGACGCCCGCCTTGCGGGCAAACCAAGGGAGTAGTTTGGGGGTCTTCATCATCTTTTTTCTCCTTGAAGTTCGGTTGAACTCCGTAGTGCGCCCGCCGACTTTGTGGGACGACGTGTTTGGTGTGGCGCTGTTAGTGCGGTGCAATATCCATTTTTGTCGGATTCTACGGGGTTTCGAGATCACATCCTGTGAATTAGTTCCCGATTTATTGCAGTGCACAACTCAAAGTTAGACCATCGATTCTCGACAATCAAGCACCCTGTTGCAATGATGCAACACTACGCGAAGGGCACCTGCGGCACTGCGCCGGGGGCTGGGCCGGTTAAAATCGGGCACCACCAGGAGATGTGATGTCCGATCTGCTTGCAAACCTCAATACCGAACAACTTCAGGCCGTTACGCTGCCGCCGCAGCACGCGCTGATACTCGCCGGCGCCGGCTCCGGCAAGACGCGGGTGCTGACCACGCGCATTGCCTGGCTGGTGCATACCGGCCAGCTCGATCCGCACGGGCTGATGGCCGTGACCTTCACCAACAAGGCGGCGAAGGAGATGCTCGCGCGCCTGGCCACGCTGCTGCCGACCGCACAGGCCCGCTCGGCGCGCGCAATGTGGGTCGGCACCTTCCATGGTTTATGCAATCGTTTGTTACGTGCCCACTGCCGCGATGCCGGCTTGCCGCAGCTGTTCCAGATCCTCGATTCGTCGGATCAACTGGCGGCGATCAAGCGTCTGCTCAAGACGCTGAACGTCGATGACGAAAAATTTCCGCCGCGCGAGCTGCAGCATTTCATCAATGCGCAGAAGGAAGCCGGCATCCGCCCGGCAGCGGTCGATGCCTGGGATGAGCATACCCGCCGGCGCGTCGAGTTGTATCAGGAGTACGAGGCCCAGTGCCAGCGCGAATCGGTGGTCGACTTCGCCGAGCTGTTGCTGCGCACCCATGAGCTGCTGGAGCGCAACGAGCCGATCCGGCAGCACTATCAGCGCCGTTTTCGCCATATCCTGGTCGATGAATTCCAGGATACCAACCGGCTCCAGTACCGTTGGCTGAAGCTGCTGGCAGACGATGGGCGGCCGGGCGGGGCCTGCCTGTTCTGCGTCGGCGACGACGATCAGTCGATCTACCGTTTTCGCGGCGCCGAGATCGGCAACATGCGCGACTTCGAGCGCGAGTTCAAGGTCGGCAATGTGATCCGGCTGGAGCAGAACTACCGCTCGCAGGGCAACATCCTGGACGCGGCCAACGCCGTCATCCACCACAACAGCGGGCGTCTGGGCAAGAACCTGTGGACCGACCAGGGGGCGGGCGAGCCGATCCGGGTTTTCGAGGCTTTCGCCGACAGCGACGAGGCGCGCTGGATCGTCGACGAGATCCAGTCCCTGGTGCGCGAAGGGGCCAGCCGCGCCGACATCGCGCTGCTGTATCGCTCCAACGCGCAGTCGCGGGTGCTCGAGCATCAATTGTTCTCGGCCGGGATTGCGTATCGCGTGTATGGCGGCCTGCGCTTCTTCGAGCGCCAGGAGATCAAGCATGCGCTCGCGTATCTGCGTCTGATCGCCAATCCGGATGACGACACCGCGTTCGCACGGGTCGTCAACTTTCCCACCCGCGGCATCGGGGCGCGGTCGATCGAGGCCTTGCAGGATGCCGCGCGCACCTGGAACACGAGCCTGTACGCGACGGTGCCGCATCTCGGGGGCAAGCCCGGGGCCGTGCTGGGGCAGTTCGTGAGTCTGATGGAGAGGCTGCGCCACGACACCGCGCGCCTGACTCTCGCCGAGGTCGTCGATCATGTGCTCGACGTTTCAGGCCTGCGGGCACACTACAAGAGCGAAAAGGAAGGCCAGGAGCGGCTTGAGAACCTGGACGAACTCATCAACGCCGCAACCAATTTCATGGCCGAGTCGGGGGCCGACACGCAGGCGCTGGCCCAGGCGCACGCGCTGTTGGCGGATTTTCTGGCGCATGCGTCGCTCGAGGCGGGGGATCATCAGGCCGAGGCGGGCAGCGAAGCGGTCCAGTTGATGACGGTGCATGCGGCGAAAGGGCTCGAGTTCGACGCGGTGTTCGTATCCGGCCTCGAGGAAGGCTTGTTTCCGCACGAAAACAGTGTGCTGGAGCCCGAAGGGCTGGAGGAGGAGCGGCGTCTGATGTATGTGGCGGTCACACGCGCCCGCGCCCGGCTCTACCTCTCCTTCGCACAAAGCCGCATGTTGCACGGCCAGACCCGCTACAACCTGCGCTCGCGCTTTCTCGAGGAGATTCCCGCGGGGCTGACCAAATGGCTGACGCCGCCGAGTGCCCGCGCGCAGGACGCGCGCACGGGCGGCGGCGGGTTCTTCGGCGCCGGCCGCGATGCTCGGGTGAGCCGTGCGGCGGCGGTGCCCGCTGCCAGTACGCAGCGATCGGCGGGCGGCTGGCGGGTGGGGCAACTGGTCACCCATCCGCGCTTCGGGCAGGGCGTGATCGTTTCGGCCGAGGGGGGCGGGTCGGATGCGCGGGTGCAGGTCAACTTCGGCACCGAAGGCGTCAAGTGGCTGCTGCTCGCGGTCGCCAAGCTCAGCCCGGCGAGCTGAGGGCGGCGGGCTCAGGTGCCGTATTTGCGCGCGAGGGTGTCATGCAGCGCCAGATACTCCTGCGACAGCTTGTGGCGCGGGTCGAGGTGGATCATCGGGCTGCATTGTTCGTGGGACTCCTTGATCCTGACCGAGGACGACAGGTAGGGCGCCAGCACCGGCAGCCCTTCGTCGATCAACTCCTGAACCACTTTCTGTGGTAGCGAGGCGCGCGGCTGGTACTGGTTGACGACGATGCCCTCGACCGCCAGGCCGCGATTGTGATCGGTGCGGATCTCCTGGACGTTTTCGAGCAGCGCATAGAGCGCCCGCCGCGAGAAGTCGTCGCAGTCGAACGGAATCAGGCAGCCGTTGGCGGCGATCAGGGCCGAGCGGGTATAGAAGTTGAGCGCCGGCGGGGTGTCGATGTAGATGACGTCATAGTGCGCGTCGAGTTCGTCGAGCGCATCGCGCAGCTTGTAGATCTTGTAGCGCGACTCAAGTTTGCTCTGCAGGTCTTCGAGCTTGGGGTGGGAGGGCATCACGTCGAGCCCGTCGAACGGGCTCTGGACGACGAAGTCCGCCGTATCCTTGGGGTTGAGCTTGAAATTGAGCGTCTGGTCGAAGAAGTCGGCGAGCGTCGTGTCCAGGTCTTCGGCCGAGCGGCCCAGCAGATAGTGGGTGGAATTGCCCTGCGGGTCGAGATCGATGACCAGCGTGCGCTGTCCCTGATGAGCGCTGATCGCGGCAAGATTGCAGGTAATGGTCGATTTGCCGACCCCGCCCTTCTGGTTGAATACCACTCTGCGCATGTTTTGTGCTCTCCCGGTCGTTGAGGGTGATTGTGCCAAAAGCGCGTGCGCATGGCGAATGCGCCGGACCTGCCGCCTCGCGCGGCGTGGGGCCGGGGCTGCGCGTTGTCTGCCCAAGCGCATGCGCCTGCGCTAGAATTGCGCGGCGCCGTCGGGTAGGCGCGCCAACCTCGAAAACCTTGCTTCAGCTCGGCGATCGGTGTCGCGCCCGGCCCCGTCGACCCGCCTGATATCTTGATCGGCACGACCACGTATCGGGTCGCGCCGGTTTGCCGACAAGTGCGGGCGACGGACGATGGTTGCACCAATCTCACACAAGAAGCTTGGCTCTCAGGGGGGAGAACAGCAATGGATCAGGATTTCATCACCGCGGCACTCGATTATCATCGCCTTCCGACGCGCGGCAAGATTTCGGTCGTTCCGACCAAGGGGCTGACCAATCAGCGTGACCTCGCGCTCGCGTATTCGCCCGGTGTGGCGGCGGCTTGCGACGCGATCGTCGCGGATCCGAGGCAGGCGTTCGAACTCACGTCGCGCGGTAATCTCGTCGCGGTGATCACCAACGGCACGGCGGTGCTGGGGCTGGGCAACATCGGGCCGCTGGCCTCCAAGCCGGTCATGGAAGGCAAGGGTTGCCTGTTCAAGAAGTTCGCCAACATCGATGTTTTCGATATCGAGCTCGCCGAGAACGACCCCGACAAGCTGATCGACATGATCGCAGCGCTCGAGCCCACGCTGGGCGGGATCAACCTCGAGGATATCAAGGCGCCGGAGTGCTTCTACATCGAGAAGAAGCTGCGCGAGCGGATGAGGATTCCGGTCTTTCACGACGATCAGCACGGCACCGCGATCATTTCGGCGGCCGGCTTGATCAACGGCTTGAAAGTCGTCGGCAAGGACATTGGCAAGGTCAAGCTGGTGTGTTCGGGCGCCGGCGCGGCGGCGATTGCCTGCCTCGACCTGATGGTGGCCCTCGGCGTGAGCCGCGAGAACGTCTATGTGTGCGATTCGAAGGGCGTGATCAGCGTGGGGCGCGAAGAAAACATGGAGCCCAACAAGGCCCGCTATGCGCAGAACACCACCGCCAGAACGCTCGGCGAGGTCATCGAGGGGGCGGACGTGTTCCTCGGCCTGTCGACCGCGGGTGTGCTCAAGTCCGAGATGGTCGCGCGCATGGCCGACAAGCCGCTCATCTTTGCGCTGGCGAACCCCAACCCCGAGATTCTTCCGGAAGACGCCAAGAAAGTGCGTCCGGACTGCATCGTCGCAACCGGGCGCTCCGACTATCCGAACCAGGTCAACAACGTCCTGTGCTTCCCGTTCATCTTCCGCGGCGCGCTCGACGTGGGCGCGACGACGATCAACGAAGAGATGAAGCTCGCCTGCGTGAAGGCGATCGCGGAGCTGGCCCAGGCCGAACAGAGTGACATCGTGTCGTCGGCCTATGGCGGTGTCGATCTGACCTTCGGGCCGGAATACATCATTCCCAAGCCCTTTGATCCGCGCATCATCGTCAAGGTGGCGCCGGCGGTCGCGCAGGCCGCGATGGAATCGGGCGTCGCGACGACGCCGATCAAGGATCTCGCGGCCTATACGGCCAGCCTGTGGGATTTCGTGTATCAGTCCGGCATCGTCATGAAGCCGGTGTTCAGCGCCGCCAAGGCGGTGGCCGCGGAACACAAGCGGGTGATCTTCACCGAGGGTGAGGACGAGCGGGTGCTGCATGCGGTGCGCGTGGTCATCGACGAGGATCTGGCGCGCCCGATCCTCATCGGCCGGCCCAGCGTGATCGAGATGCGGATCAAGAAGATCGGCCTCAATCTCGTCCCCGAACGCGACTTCGAAGTGGTCAACCCGGAGTCGGACCCGCGTTATCGCGAACTCTGGAACGAGTATTACCGCCTGATGTCGCGCGACGGCGTGACGCCGGAAATCGCCAAGGCGAAAATGCGCCGCGATACCACCTTGATCGGTTGCATGCTGCTGCGCCGGGGCGATGCCGATGCGATGGTCTGCGGTACCTACGGGACCTACGATTACCACCTGAAGCAGGTCCAGGACGTGATCGGGTTGAGCAAGGGGGCGCGTCTGTTCGCCGCGATGACCCTGCTGCTGCTGCCCAAGCGCATGCTGGCGATCACGGACCCCTATGTAAACGAGGCGCCGAATGCCGAGGAGGTCGCGGAGATCGCGCGCATGGCGGCCGAGGAGCTCAGCCGCTTCGGCGTCGAGCCGCGGGTGGCCTTGCTGTCGCACTCCAATTTCGGCAACTCGACCTCGGCGTCGGCGCGCAAGATGCGGGCCGCGCGCGATATTCTGCGGGTGAGTGCGCCCGATCTTCAGTGCGATGGCGAAATGCATGGTGACGCCGCCTTGTCGCCCGAGATCCGCGCCCTGACCAACCCCGACTCGACCCTGGCGGGCGACGCCAACCTGCTGGTGATGCCCAACCTCGATGCCGCCAACATTTCATTCAATCTGATGAAGATCGCGAACGGCGACGGGGTATCGGTCGGGCCGATCCTGCTGGGGGCGGCACTGCCGGTGCATATCCTGACGCCGTCGGCGACGGTGCGCAGGCTGGTCAATATCACCGCGGTGTCGGTGGTCGACGCGAAGGAACAACGCGTCCGCGCCGGTGTGATCTGAATTTTTTCCAAGCAGGAGCGAGCATGAGCCACGCGATTCGTTTTCATAGCATCGGCGGCCCCGAGGTGTTGAGCTGGGAGGCGGTCGACGTGGCGGCGCCGGCAGCCGGGGAGGCCCGGATTCGCCACCAGGCGGTCGGGCTGAACTATATCGACACCTATCACCGCGCGGGACTCTACCCGGTGCCGCTGCCCTCGGGCATCGGCCTCGAGGGGGCCGGCGTGGTCGAGGCGGTCGGTGAGGGCGTGACCGGACTGGCGCCGGGTGACCGGGTGGCGTATGCCGGAGGCCCTCTCGGCGCATACGCCGAAGTGCGCAATCTGCCGGCCGATCGACTGGTGCACCTGCCCGCGGGCGTGAGCTTCGAGCAGGGGGCGGCGATGATGCTGCAGGGCCTGACCGCGCAGTATCTGCTGCGTCGTACCTATCGGGTCCAGCCGGGCGACACGATCCTGATTCATGCCGCGGCAGGCGGCGTCGGCCTGATCGTGTGCCAATGGGCGAAAGCCCTGGGGGCGACCGTGATCGGGACGGTCGGTTCGGACCAGAAGGCGGCGCTGGCGCGTGCCCACGGCTGCGATCATCCGATCCTCTACACCCGCGAGAACTTCGCCGAGCGGGTGCGCGAGATCACCGCTGGCAAGGGCGTGGCGGTCGTGTACGACTCCATCGGCAAGGATACCTTCATCGATTCGCTGGGCTGCCTGCGCCCGCTCGGCATGATGGTGTTGTTCGGCGCGGCATCGGGCCCGGTTCCGCCGTTCGACATCGGCATGCTGGCGCAGAAGGGGTCGCTGTTCCTGACCCGCCCGACCTTGTTCACCCATACCGCACGACGTGACGATCTGGTTGCGATGGCCGATGAGTTGTTCGGCGTGGTGCAGGCGGGCCAGGTACGGATCGAAGTCAACCAGCGCTTTGCCCTCAAGGATGCCGCAGAAGCTCATCGTGAGCTCGAGGCACGCAAGACGACCGGATCGACGATCCTGCTACCCTGAGCATGCGGTCGGCGAGCGTCTGCGCGCCGGCCCTTAGCCCGTTTCGCCTCGTATCGCCATGACCGTTTCTCAGCAACCCCGCTTCGTCCACCTGCGCCTGCATTCGGAGTACTCGATTCTGGATGGAATCGTTCAACTCGATCAGGCCATCGCCGCGGCGGCGGCCGATGGCATGCCGGCGCTGGGCATCTCGGATCTCGCCAACTTGTTCGGCATGGTCAAGTTCTACAAGGGGGCGCGCGGCAAGGGCATCAAGCCGATCATCGGCGTCGATGTATGGCTCAGCAACGAAGCCGAGCGGGACAAACCCTTCCAGACCCTGTTGATCTGCCGAAACCGCAAGGGCTATGGCCAGTTGTGCGCGCTGCTCACGCGGGCCTATCTCGAGAACAAGTACCGTGGCCGGGCCGAGCTGAGGCGCGACTGGCTCACGCCGGCTTCGGTGTCCGATCTGGTCTGCTTGTCGGGGGCGATGGGGGGGGATATCGGCCATGCGCTGGCCAACGGAAACACCGACCTGGCCGAGCGGCTCGCGCGCGCCTGGTCCGAGTGTTTTCCCGATGCCTTCTACATCGAGCTGCAGCGTGCCGGCCATGCCGGTGGCGAAGCGTACATCCGCGATGCGGTGCATCTCGCCGATAACCTGGGGCTACCGGTCGTGGCGACCCATCCGGTGGAGTTTCTCAAGCCCGACGATTTCAAGGCGCATGAGGCGCGCGTGTGCATCGCCCAGGGCTACGTGCTGGCCGACAAGCGCCGGCCGCGCAATTTCACGCCCGAGCAGTATTTCAAGACTCAGGACGAGATGGCCGCGCTGTTCGCCGACATTCCCGAGGCGCTCGAGAATTCGATCGAGATTGCCCGTCGGTGCTCCTTGACCGTGGAACTGGGCAAGAACTTCCTGCCGCAGTTCCCGACGCCGGACGGCATGACCCTGGACGATTTCCTGGTCGCGGAGGCGAAGCGCGGGTTGGAACTGCGCCTGGCCGAGCTCTATGCCGACCCGGGACGGCGCGAACAGGAGCGCCCGCGCTACGAGGAACGGCTCGCGTTCGAGACCGATACGATCATCCAGATGGGTTTTCCGGGCTACTTCCTGATCGTTGCGGATTTCATCATCTGGGCCAAGGAAAACGGCGTGCCGGTGGGGCCGGGCCGGGGCTCGGGGGCGGGGTCGCTGGTCGCCTACAGCCTGCGCATCACCGATCTCGATCCGCTGGAATACGCGCTGCTGTTCGAGCGCTTCCTGAACCCGGAGCGGGTATCGATGCCCGACTTCGACATCGACTTCTGCCAGGACAACCGCTATCGCGTGATCGAGTATGTGCGCGAGCGCTATGGCAAGGACGCGGTGAGCCAGATTGCCACCTTCGGCACCATGGCCTCGAAAGCAGTGGTGCGCGACGTCGGCAGAGTCCTGGACCTGCCCTACGGCTTGTGTGACCGGCTCTCCAAGCTGATTCCGCTGGACGGTGCGAAGCCGATGTCCTTGGCGCGCGCGTACGAGGCCGAGCCGCAGATCGGCGAGATGATGCAGGACGGTAACGACGGCGAATCGGTGCAGGAACTCTGGAGCCTGGCCGAACCCCTGGAAGGGCTGTCCCGCAACGTCGGCATGCACGCCGGCGGGGTGCTGATCGCACCGGGCAAGCTGACCGATTTCTGCCCGCTCTACATCGCCGACGGTGAGGACGCGACGCCGGTATCGCAGTTCGACAAGGATGACGTCGAGGCGGTCGGCCTGGTGAAGTTCGACTTCCTCGGCCTGCGCAACCTCACCATCATCGACCTCGCGGTGAAATACGTCGAAGGGCTCGGCGGCGACCGGCTCAACCTCAATGCGCTGCCCTTCACCGACCCGGCCGCCTACCAGATCCTCAAGGACGCGAACACCACCGCGATCTTCCAGGTGGAATCCGACGGGATGAAGAAGCTGCTGAAGAAGCTCGCGCCCGACCGCTTCGAGGACATCATCGCGGTGCTCGCGCTCTACCGCCCTGGCCCGCTCGGCTCGGGCATGGTGGACGACTTCATCCTGCGCAAGAAGGGCCAGCAGGAGATCGACTACTTCCACCCCGACCTCAAGGCCTGCCTGGAGCCCACCTACGGTGTGATCGTGTACCAGGAACAGGTGATGCAGATCAGCCAGATCATCGGCGGCTACACCCTGGGCGGTGCCGACATGCTGCGCCGTGCGATGGGCAAGAAGAAGCCCGAGGAGATGGTCAAGCACCGCGAGACGATCGCCGCGGGGGCGAAGGAAAAGGGCTACGATCCGGCGCTGGCGGAGCAACTCTTCGACCTGATGACCAAGTTCGCGGAGTACGGCTTCAACAAGTCGCACACCGCCGCCTATGCGGTGGTCACCTACCACACCGCCTGGCTCAAGGCACACCACTGCGCGGCCTTCATGGCCGCCACCATGTCGGCCGATCTCGACAATACCGACACGATCAAGATCTTCTTCGAGGACGCGATCGCCAACAAGCTGACCATCCTGCCGCCGGACGTCAACGCCTCGGATTACCGTTTCGTGCCCACCGATCGCAAGACGGTCCGATACGGCATGGGGGCGGTCAAGGGATGCGGCGAGCCGGCGGTGCGATCGATTCTGGCCGCGCGCGACAAGGCGGGGCCGTTCCGCGATCTGTTCGATTTCTGCGAGCGCATCGATCGCCGCATGGTCAACCGCCGCGTCATCGAGGCCTTGATCCGTGCCGGCGCGATGGATGAGTTGCCCGGCCATGCCGGCCTGGACCGGGCCCAGATGATTGCCACCGTGCCATTGGCGATGGAGGCGGCCGAACAGGCGGCGGCGAATGCGATGCAGGGGGGGTTGTTCGACGCGCTGCCCGAGGCGGCGGGCGCGGCACCGGCGTTCGCCACGCTGCGGCCGTGGAGTGAGCGGGAGCGTTTGAAGGAAGAAAAGACCGCGATCGGTTTCTTCCTGTCCGGCCATCCGTTCAACGCCTTCAAGCCGGAGGTCCGGCGCTTCGTACGGCGCACGCTGGCCGAGCTGGAGCCCTCGCGCGAACTTTCGATGCTCGCCGGGGTGGTGATGGATGTGCGCACCAAGATGGGAAATCGCGGCAAGATGGCGTTCGTGCAACTCGACGACGGCACCGTCGCGCGTGAGGTCGCGATCTATTCCGAGGTGCTGGAGGCGAGCCGGGGCAAGATCGTGACCGACGAGGTCCTGGTCGTCGAGGCCAAGATCAGCCACGACGATTTTTCCGGTGGTTTGCGCATCATCGCGGACCGCCTCTTGACCCTGGGCGAGGCGCGCAGCCGCTTCGCCCGCGCGCTGCAGTTGCGCATCAACGGCGAGATCGAACGGGCGGGCGGCGCCACGGCTACGGCCGAGCGCTTGCAGGGGTTGCTGGCGCCATTCCGTAACGGGGATTGCCCGATTCGTGTGCGCTATCGCAACGCGGTGGCGGAGGCAGACTTGCCCCTTGGCGAAGGCTGGCGCATTCGTCCCGACGACGCCTTGCTCGAAAGCCTGCGCGAGTGGCTGCCTGCGGAGGCCGTCGAACTCGTCTACGCGAACTGAGGACGACCGGCCGGCGCGTTGCGCATGTTGCCGATCGATCAGGCGTTGGGCCGTTGCACGAAAGTGCGCTCTGCCGGGATGTCGATCTCGCTGATGTCGATGCGCGCCACCCTGGCATCGGGTGGTCCTCTACGTGCCCAATCGACGAAGGCGTGCACGTCCTCGGGCGCGCCCGCGACGACGGCTTCGACGTCACCGCTGCTCAGGTTCCTGACCCAGCCGGCGAGTCCCAGCCCGTGTGCCTGGGCCTTTGCGCTGGCGCGATAGCCCACGCCTTGCACCCGTCCGACGATGAGCAGGTGATATGCGATTGCGGTGGCGTCGTGAGGGTGGGCGTCAGGCATGATGATGATCCGCTTCGATGCCGGGACCCGGCACCTTCAGGTGTTGTGCCCGCATCAGGGCCTCGGCCAGGTTGCGGGTGATGTTGTCGGGACCGAGCGCGTCGATGAAACCGGAACGGGCAATGATCGAGCCCGGCTGGGTGTTGAGTCCGCAGAACACCAGCGTGGCGCCGCGCTTGGCGAGGTTGCGGTGAAAGGTCTGGAGAATGTCCAGGCCGGTGGTGTCGATATTCACCACCTTCTCGAGGTCGAGTATGACCACGTCGGCGCGCCCTTGCTGTTCGGTCAAGAGGTTCTCGAGCTTGTTGGCGGCGCCGAAGAACAGGCTGCCGAACAGGCGGTAGGCGAGGATGCGCTGGCTGCCGTCCGCGCGGGTGAGGGTATCGAGCTCGAACAGGTGTTCGAATCCGCGATACTGTTCGAGGGGGACCGGTTCGATGCGGGTGAGATCGGACATCCGGTAGATGAAGAACAGGCTCGCAAGCAGCATGCCGATTTCGACCGCCAGAGTCAGGTCGAAGACGACGGTGATGAAGAAGGTACCCAGCAGGATCACGCGATAGTTGTTCGAATAGCGCCGCAGCTGTGACCACTGCATCGCATGCCATTCGCCCATGTTGATCGACACCATGACCACGATCGCGGACAGGGTCGCGAGTGGAATGGCGGCGGCCAGCGGCGCTGCCGCGATCACGATCGCAACCAGCGTCAGGGCGTGGATCATGCCGGCGACCGGGGTGCGGCCGCCCGAGCGGACGTTCGTCGCGGTGCGGGCGATTGCGCCGGTCGCTGCGAAGCCGCCGAATGCCGGTGCGACCACGTTGGCGATGCCCTGCGCCATCAGCTCCTGGTTGGGGTCGTGGCGGTCGTCGATCTGGGCATCGGCGACCCGTGCGGACAACAGCGATTCGATGGCGCCGAGCAAAGCGATGGTGATCGCGGGCGAGATCAGTTTGCCCAGCGTCGTCAGCGACAGCTCCGGCACGGCGATGTCCGGCAGACCCTGCGGAATCCCGCCGAAGCGGCTGCCGATGGTTTCGATCGGCAACGGGAACAAGGTGTTGACCGCGGTCGCCGCGATCAGGACCGCGAGTGGGCCCGGCAGGCGCTTCATGAACCGGATACGCTGCGCGGCGCGGTTCCACGCCAGCAGGAAGGCGAGCGATGTTGTGGAGAGGAGCACCGTGGCGGGGTCGATGGTGTCGGCGGCGCCGACGAGGGTCTCCATCTTGGCAAAAAACTCGCCGGGCAGATTGTCGATCTGCATTCCCAGGAAGTCCTTGATCTGGGAAATGAAGATCACCACCGCGATCCCGTTGGTGAATCCGATCACGACCGACAGCGGAATGAAGCGGATCATGTTGCCCAGCTTGAGCGCACCCATCGCAAACAGCAGCACGCCCGACATGACCGTGGCGATCAACAGATTCTGCACACCATGGTCGATGACGATCACGTAGATGATCGGGATGAAGGCGCCGGTCGGCCCCCCGATCTGCACCCGCGAGCCGCCCAGGGCGGAGACCAGAAAGCCGGCGACGATCGCGGTCCAGATGCCGGCCGAAGGGCTCAGCCCGCTGGCGATCGCGAAGGCCATGGCCAATGGCAGGGCCAGCACGCCGACCGTGAGCCCGGCTGACAGATCGTTCAGGAACGTGCCACGATCGTAGCCGGGAAGGGTGTCGAGCAACTTGGGGTGAAAACGCATCATCGGCCCTCGAATGCCTGAATCACGGGGTTGGTCGGAAAACCGTGGGCGGGTTCGGCTCGCGGGGTGCGGCTCCGTCTGCGTGAGGACGGATGGCGTCGCCCCGCCCGCCGGATCATTTGACGCGCATGCCGGGGCGCGCTCCGTCATCGGGCGACAGGATGAACAAGCCGGGCTGCGCGCCCGATGCATCGGATGCGGCCAGCACCATGCCTTCGCTCATGCCGAATTTCATCTTTCGCGGTGCGAGATTGGCGACCATCACCGTCATTCGTCCGACCAGCGTGGCCGGATCGTAGGCGGATTTGATGCCGGCGAAGACCTGTCGCGGCTGGGCTTCTCCGATGTCGAGCGATAGCCTGATCAGCTTGGCCGCGCCCTCGACATGTTCCGCGGCCACGATGCGGGCGATGCGCAGATCGATCTTGGCGAAATCGTCGATCGAGATCGTCGGCTCGAGTTCGAGGGTCGGCGCCGATGCGGCAGCGTCGGACTGCACCGCTTGCGGTGCCTGGCCGTGCGCGGACGCAGCGGCCTTCGCAGCGTTCTGGCCGTCGGTCGGAGCCAGGCTGCTGCGGTTGGCGTCGAGCAGCGCGTCGATCTGCTTGCGTTCGATGCGGGTCATCAGATGCTGGTAGGTGGCGATCGAGTGCTCGGCCGGGAGCGGAGCCCAGGCGGCCGGCCAGTCGAACCGGGGTACGCGCAGGAAGGCTTCCACCTCGGCCGCGAGCGCCGGCAGCACCGGTTTGAGCAGGCGCGTCAGGTCGCGGAAGAAAGTGAGCGCGGTCGAGCACACCTGGTGCAGGCGCTCGCCGGCATCCTGCTGTTTCGCGAGCTCCCAGGGTTTGTTGTCGTTTACATATTGGTTGGCCACGTCGGCCAGCCGCATGATCTCGCGCAGCGCACGGGCATAATCGCGCTGTTCATAGGCCTGCGCGATGCCGCCGTCCTCGAGCGCCGCGCGAAAGTCGGCGCAGGCCTGCAGATCCGACTGCGCGAGCCGGCCTTCGAAGCGCTTGGCGATGAAGCCGGCGCAGCGGCTAGCGATGTTGATGTACTTGCCGACGAGGTCGGAATTGACCTTGGCGATCATGTCGTCGAGATTGAGGTCGATGTCTTCCATCGTGCCGTTCGACTTGGAGGCGAAGTAGTAGCGCAGCCACTCGGGATTGAGGCCCTGGTCGACATACGAGCGCGCGGTGATGAAGGTGCCGCGGCTCTTGCTCATCTTGGCGCCATCGACGGTCAGGAAGCCATTCACGCACAGCTGCGAGGGCGTGCGAAAACCGGCGAAGTGCAGCATTGCGGGCCAGAACAAGGCGTGGAAGTACAGGATGTCCTTGCCGATGAAGTGGACCATTTCGGTACCCGCGGATGCGGCGCGGCTCGCGTCGGTGAAGTCGGGAACGTCGATTGCGCCGCTGCGCCCGGCCAAGTTGCGAAAGCTCGCGAGGTAGCCGATTGGCGCATCCAGCCACACATAGAAGTACTTGCCCGGTGCGCCCGGGATCTCGAAGCCGAAGTAAGGTGCGTCGCGTGAGATGTCCCAGTCGGAGAGCTTGTTGTCGCCTTCGTCGCCCAGCCATTCGCGCATCTTGTTCGCGGCCTCGGGCTGCAGGCGGCGTTCGCCGCCGGCGTTGGTGCCGCGCGTCCATTCGCGCAGGAAGTCCACCGCGCGCGGATCGGACAGGCGGAAGAAATAATGCTCGGAGGTCTTCAGTACCGGTTTCGCGCCCGAAACCGCCGAATAGGGGTTGAGCAGCTCCGTTGGCGCGTAGGCCGCCCCGCACACCTCGCAGTTGTCGCCATACTGGTCGGCGGCGCTGCACTTGGGGCATTCGCCTTTGATGAAACGGTCGGGCAGGAACATTGCCTTGACCGGATCGTAATACTGTTCGATGGCACGGGTGTCGATGAAGCCGGCGGCCTGCAGGCGGGCGTAGATTTCCTCGGCGTAGGCTTTGGTTTCGCTGCTGTGGGTCGAATGGTAGTTATCGAACGCAACACCGAAATCCGTGAAATCGCGCAGATGTTCGCCATGCACCCGGGCGATGAGCGCTTCGGGGGTGATGCCTTCCTTTTCGGCGCGGAGCATGATCGGGGTGCCGTGGGTATCGTCCGCGCATACATAATGCACCGCTGAGCCCCGCATGCGCTGATAGCGCACCCAGATGTCGGCCTGGATGTATCCGACCAGATGGCCGAGGTGAATGTCGCCGTTGGCGTAGGGCAGGGCGCTGGAGACGAGAATCTTGCGGGGCATGGCGGGAGTCTTGGGGCTAAAGACGCTTAGTTTACCAAAGGCGGCCGCCTGGCATTGCATAGTTGATCGATCGCTTCGGCCCCGTCGCTGCGGTCCGGCGGTGGCGCTTAGTCCATGGGTTTGACGATGATCTCCACCCGGCGATTGAGCGCGCGGCCGGGTTCGTCGCCGTTGTCGGCGATCGGCTCGGACTCCCCGTGTCCGTCCGCATTCATGCGGGTCAGGGGGAGGCCGCGCTTGCGCAGGTACTCCATCACCGCCTCCGCGCGCTTTATCGAGAGCTGCAGGTTGAAGGTCTCGCTGCCCAGGCTGTCGGTGTGGCCGAGAATGGTGATTTCGGTCGACGGAGGGTCTTCGATCGCGATCGCGATCCGATCGAGCATCGCGCGCAAGGGGGCCTCGGGCTCGGCGCTCGCCTTCGCGAAGCCCTTTGCCGCAGGTAGCCGGAGCAACAGCTTGCCGTCCTCGGTGTCGATGACCTTGATCTCGTCGGGTGGCGCGAAGGCGCCCCTGATCCGTTCGCGTTCGTTCGCCCAATCGAAAACCGCGCGTGCTTCACCATTGCCGGCCGAGAGATCGATCGCACCCTCGATCTTCCCCGGACTACCCGAAAGGGATGCGCAGCCAGGGATCAGGATGGCGCTCGCCGCCAGTGCCAGCATGGTGTTTCTCGTTTTCGACATCGCTTGTGTTCCTCGGTCGTGAGGGGCGGGGCTGCAGACCCCGCGGGTAAAGTGCGCATTCTATCCCGAGCGGAGGAGGCGTCTAAAACCCTGCTATTCTCATGGATGAGCATGTTCCCGCGCTTGGGTATCATCCGTTCATTGCGGCCCCGGACGGGGCCGGCCGAATTCCTAGGAAAGGTCATCATGAGTTTGAACCCGGAAACCGTCACGCAGGCGCTCAAGGCCGTCATCGATCCGAATACCGGCAAGGATCTCGTGTCCTCGCGTTGCATCAAGAACCTGAGCGTCGCGGGAGCGGATGTGCGCTTCGACGTCGAGCTGGGTTATCCGGCGAGAAGTCAGCATCTGAAGATCCGCGCGCTCATCGAGGCGGCATTGGCGTCGGTGCCGGGCGTGGGCAGACTCGACGTGTCGATTCGAAGTCATGTCGTGGCGCACGCGGTTCAGCAAGGGGTCAAGCTGTTGTCCGGCGTCAAGAACATCATCGCGGTCGCATCGGGCAAGGGCGGGGTGGGCAAGAGCACCACGGCGGTCAATCTGGCGCTGGCCCTGGCGGCCGAGGGCGCGCGCGTCGGCATTCTCGATGCCGACATCTATGGCCCGTCCCAGCCGCAAATGCTCGGTATCGGCGACCAGCGGCCGCAGTCGGCCGATGGCAAGACCATGCAGCCGCTCGAGGCGCATGGGCTGCAGGCGATGTCGATCGGCTTTCTGGTGGATGTCGAGACACCCATGGTCTGGCGCGGGCCGATGGCGACGCAGGCGCTGACCCAACTGTTGCGTGAAACCGCGTGGAGCGATCTCGACTACCTGATCATCGACATGCCCCCGGGGACCGGCGACATTCAACTGACCCTGTCGCAGAGCGTGCCGGTGACCGGCGCGGTGATCGTCACCACGCCGCAGGACATCGCGCTGCTGGATGCTCGCAAGGGGCTAAAGATGTTCGAGAAGGTCGGGGTGCCGATCATCGGGGTGGTCGAGAACATGAGCTTGCACATCTGTTCGAAGTGCGGTCATGAGGAGTCGATATTCGGCACCGGCGGTGGCGAGAAGCTGTGCGCCGAGTACGATGTCCCATTCTTGGGGGCGCTGCCGCTCGACCTGCAGATCCGGCTCGAGGTCGACGCTGGCGCTCCGACCGTGGTGGCCGACCCGGAGGGGCGCATCGCGGGCATCTACCAGGATATCGCGCGCAAGGTGGCGGTGAGTGTGGCCGAGAAAGCCAAGGACATGACCCACAAGTTTCCCAACATCGTCATCCAGAACACCTGACTGTCACGCCGGCAGTGGTGTGTCCGCGTGTGTTCGCCGTGGTGGCGGCGACAGGGATAAGGCCCTAAACTACGCGGATTTTTCGAGTGCCGGCGGGTGTCGGCGCGGCTGCCTAGGAATTCGTGCCCCATGTCCATCAAGTCCGACCAGTGGATCCGCCGCATGGCGACGATGCACGCCATGATCGAGCCGTTCGCACCTGATCTGGTGCGGCATAACGAGAGCGGCAAGATCGTTTCTTACGGTACGTCGAGTTATGGCTACGATGTGCGCTGCGCCAACGAATTCAAGATCTTCACCAACATCAATTCGACCATCGTCGATCCGAAGGATTTCGATGCGCGCAACTTCGTCGACTTCGTCGGCGACGTGTGCATCATCCCGCCCAACTCGTTCGCGCTGGCGCGCACGGTCGAGTACTTCCGCATTCCGCGCAGCATTCTGACCGTCTGCCTCGGCAAGAGTACTTATGCGCGCTGCGGCATCATCGTGAACGTCACGCCGCTCGAACCGGAATGGGAAGGGCATGTCACGCTGGAGTTTTCCAACACCACACCGCTGCCCGCCAAGATCTACGCCAATGAGGGCATCGCGCAGATGTTGTTTTTCGAGTCGGACGAGGTTTGCGAGACGTCCTATCGCGACCGCGGCGGCAAGTATCTCGGACAAACCGGGGTCACCCTTCCCAAGATCTGAACGGCTTCCGCGGCTGGGCGCTTGCTTGTGTCTCGGACAAGAAGCTGCCGCGCGGTAACGTTTCGGACACCATGTTGCGGGTATCATCCCGCGGGCTGCAGATCATCAAGCTGGAGAACAGGATGCGCTTTCATTTTCCGATCATCATCATCGATGAGGATTTTCGCTCGGAGAACACGTCGGGCTTCGGCATACGCGCACTTGCCAAGGCCATCGAGGACGAGGGGCGCGAAGTGCTGGGCGTGACCAGCTATGGCGATCTCACATCGTTCGCGCAGCAGCAAAGCCGTGCGTCGGCCTTCATCCTGTCGATCGACGATGAGGAGTTCTCGTCTGCCGAAGCGTCCGACAAGGCCATCGCCAGCCTGCGTGCGTTCGTCGAGGAGATCCGCTTCCGCAACGCCGATATTCCGATCTTCCTGTACGGGGAGACGCGCACCAGCCGCCATATCCCCAACAGCGTATTGCGCGAGATGCACGGTTTCATCCACATGTTCGAGGACACGCCCGAGTTCGTGGCGCGATACATCGTGCGTGAGGCCAAGAACTATCTCGAAACCCTGGCGCCGCCGTTCTTTCGCGCACTGACCCACTACGCGGCAGACAGCTCGTATTCGTGGCATTGCCCGGGACATTCGGGCGGGGTCGCCTTTCTGAAGAGCCCCGTCGGACAGATGTTCCACCAATTTTTCGGCGAGAACATGCTGCGAGCCGATGTGTGCAACGCGGTCGAAGAACTGGGGCAACTGCTCGACCACACCGGGCCCGTTGCCGCGAGCGAGCGCAATGCGGCCCGCATCTTCAACTGCGATCACCTGTATTTCGTCACCAACGGCACGTCGACGTCCAACAAGATGGTCTGGCATACCACCGTTGCACCGGGCGATGTGGTGGTGGTCGACCGCAATTGCCACAAGTCGATCCTCCACTCGATCATCATGACCGGGGCGGTGCCGGTGTTCCTGACGCCCACCCGCAACCATTATGGGATCATCGGCCCCATCCCGATCGAAGAGTTCAGGATCGAGAACATTCGCAAGAAGATCGCGGCCAATCCGTTCGCGGCCGAATCCGGCGGGAGCAAGCCGCGGATTCTCACGATCACGCAGTCGACCTACGACGGCATTCTCTACAACGTCGAATCGATCAAGGAGATGCTCGACGGCGAAATCGATACCCTGCATTTCGATGAGGCATGGTTGCCGCACGCCGCGTTCCATGATTTTTACGGCGACTATCACGCGATCGGCGAAGCGCGGCCGCGCTGCAAGCAGTCGATGATCTTTTCGACCCAGTCCACCCACAAGTTGCTGGCGGGGCTGTCGCAGGCGTCGCAGATCCTGGTGCAGGATTCCGAGACGCGCAAGCTCGACCGCGATATCTTCAACGAGGCCTACCTGATGCATACCTCGACCTCGCCGCAGTACGCGATCATCGCATCCTGCGACGTCGCCGCGGCGATGATGGAGCCCCCGGGAGGACCGGCCCTGGTCAATGAGTCGCTTTCCGAAGCCGTCGAATTCCGCCGCGCGATGCGCCAGGTCGATGCCGAGTTCGGGCCGAACGACTGGTGGTTCGAAGTATGGGGTCCGGAGTACCTGGCCGAGGAAGGTATGGGCGAGCGCGAGGACTGGATCCTGAAGGCAGGGGAGCGCTGGCACGGCTTCGGCGAGCTTGCCGAAGGTTTCAATATGCTCGACCCGATCAAGGCGACGGTGATCACGCCGGGCCTGGACGTGGATGGTTCGTTCGCCGACGCCGGTATTCCCGCCGGGATCCTGACCCGTTATCTGGCCGAACATGGCATCGTGGTGGAGAAGACCGGCCTCTACTCTTTCTTCATCATGTTCACCATCGGCATCACCAAGGGGCGCTGGAATACCCTGGTGACCGAACTGCAGCAGTTCAAGGATGACCACGACCGCAACCAGCCGCTGTGGCGGGTCATGCCGGAGTTCAGCGCGAAATTTCCACGCTATGAGAAAGTCGGTCTCAAGGACTTGTGTGCTCACATTCACAGCTTCTACAAAGCGCACGACATTGCTCGCTTGACGACCGAGATGTATCTGTCGGACATGGTTCCGGCGATGAAGCCCGCGGACGCGTTCGCGAAGATGGCGCATCGCGAAATCGAGCGCGTTGCGATCGATCAACTCGAAGGTCGTGTCACGGCGATGCTGGTGACGCCTTACCCGCCGGGCATTCCGCTGTTGATTCCCGGCGAGCGCTTCAATGCGACGATCATGCGCTATTTGCAGTTTGCGCGCGATTTCAACGCCCAGTTCCCCGGGTTCGAAACCGATATTCATGGTCTCGTGCGCGAGGAGCTCAACGGCCAGACCCACTATTATGTCGATTGCGTCAAGTGACGGACGGGCCTGAGCGCTTCCTGACGGGGGCGTGGATGCTGCTTTGAGGTGCGCTCAGCGCCGCCGCCGGTATTCGACGAACGCATGATCGTACTGGTTGTGTTCGTCTGCCCGACCGGGCGTTCGCGAGATCTCCTCAAACGCGTTCCAGTCCACCACCGGGAAGTACGCATCGCCCTCGATATCGGCCGCGATCTCGGTCAGCATCAGCCGATCTGCGCGATCGAGCATCTGGCGGTAAAGCTCGGCGCCACCAATCACGAACACCTTGTCGCAGTCAGAAACGCTTGCAAGCGCCGCGTCCGGACTGGCGAAGCAAGAGGCACCCTCGGCCCTGAACAAGGGGTCGCGCGTCAGGACCAGATTCCGGCGCTCCGGGAGCGGCCGGCCCAGCGACGACCAGGTCTTGCGCCCCATCAGGATCGGGTGCCCCATGGTCGTCGCCTTGAAGTGCTGAAGATCGGCGCGTAGGCGCCAAGGCAGCGAGTTGTCCCGGCCGATGACCCGGTTGCGTGCAAGCGCCGCGATGATGATGAGCTCCGGCGTACGGCTCATATTGCAACCGGTGCCTTGATGTGCGGAAGCGGTGCATAGCCCTGCAGCGTGAAGTCCTCGAAACGGAAGCCAAACAAATCGGTAACGGCGGGATTGAGCTGCATCTGCGGTGCCAGACCGGGCGTTCGCGACAGCTGTTCGCTGACTTGGTCGAGGTGGTTGAGATAAAGATGACAGTCGCCGCCGGTCCAGATGAACTCTCCTGGTTCGAGCTTGCAGACCTGCGCAATCATGAGTGTCAGCAGTGCATAAGAGGCAATGTTGAAGGGCACCCCCAGGAAGATGTCGGCACTGCGCTGATAAAGCTGGCATGACAGCTGCCCGTTCGCAACGTAGAACTGGAACAGTACATGGCAGGGCGGCAAGGCCATCTGATCGACCTCCCCGGGGTTCCATGCAACCACAAGATGGCGTCTGGAGTCCGGGTTGTGCTTGAGACCTTCGACCAACCGCGCCATTTGATCGATGCAGCGCCCATCGGCGCATTGCCAACTGCGCCATTGCTTGCCATACACCGGACCGAGTGCTCCGGTTTCGTCCGCCCACTCATCCCAGATCGAAACCCCGTTCTCCTTCAGATAATGGATGTTGGTGTCTCCCTTGAGGAACCACAGCAACTCATGGACGATGGAGCGCATGTGAAGCTTCTTGGTGGTCAGCAGTGGGAATCCGGCGCCGAGGTCGAAGCGCATCTGCCATCCGAAAACCGAAAGCGTGCCGGTGCCGGTGCGGTCGGCCTTGCGATGTCCGTGTGCAAGGACATGTTGCATGAGGTCGAGGTACTGTTTCATCTGTTTGCCCAGAATTTGCGATGCTCGCAATTTTCACCTCGATCGACCACAAGTCAAGGTTGGTGGGCGCGAAAGCAAACCAAAACGTTTACCTGATTGGTCGTTGAGAAGCTGAGCTTTCGAGCTTTTTAGTGGTGATTTTCTCAGTAGGTTGACAACATTTTGTTTGTATCTATAATTCGCGCCTCTTCGCTGCACGGAGT
>ERZ761602.211-NODE-211-length-141914-cov-12.817093_pt1 | contig 141914 bp, 105 predicted proteins | sample MGYA00512165_ERZ761602 | MGnify/ENA primary metagenome ERZ761602 (study PRJEB28899, sample SAMN02445085) | bioreactor sludge metagenome | biome: EBPR sludge; isolation source: Thorneside wastewater treatment plant | place: Australia: Brisbane, Thorneside... | reverse complement strand
CAGTTTGCCAGAGTACTCGTCTGGGGGCCGCGCCATCGGCGCGGAGGTTCAAATCTACTGTCTTCAGCCGCGCAATAGGCGCGGCATCCCGACACATCTGGGGCCGCGCCAATGGCGCGGCCTTTCTCATTTTATACCCCACACATCATGGAACAAACCTTCCAGGTTTACATCATTCAAAGCCAAAAGCACGGCAGATTTTACATCGGCAGGTCACACGATCCCGAAAAGCGACTCCATTTCCACAACTTAGGCTGGAACACCTCCACGAATGCCCTATTCCGTCTGCAAACAATGATACAAACGCAAAGCTGCGGCTGTACTGTCAGCCCTGAACATGGATGCGCAAGAAACAATCTCCGTACGCGAAATGAGGTAAAACGGTCTTTTCAACCCCGAGACCTTTCTCTCGTTAGCCACAAACGTCGTCTGCGGAAACTCGCGCCGCACATAAGCCGCCACCGCCGGCAGCGCTTCATGGTAACCACATTGCACATAAACGAGCGCTTCCGCATCAGCGGGCAAAGCATTTGTTAAATCAAGTTCCAGCTTTCGGCGAGATTCCAACAAAGGATACCCCGACAACCAAAACAACAGCAGCGCAAAGGCTCCGGCTAAAATCGGGCCGCCTATAGCCCAACGTCGGTGCATTCCGTAAAGCCCGATCACTCCCACAAAACTCATGCTCCAGTATGCCCCGGCTATCAATGCAGCCACCCGAAAACCAGCTCCCTGAAGATAGTACACTCCTCCGAAAAACAAAATGAGGCTGCCGAAAAAAGCGGCAATCAAGTGCAGCACCGCCCCGGCTTTAACAAAGTTTCGGTAGGGAAAAACAGGCAAAAAGTACGCATCCATCTGCCGGGCAATGAGCAGCGCCGGCACAAAATAGATAGCCGGAGATTGAGCCATCATACCCGCCATAAACCCAGCGAAAATCAGCACCGCCATTTCGTCTCCTTTATGCAGCTTGGGGGCGTAATCTCGCAAGCCGGAAAGGATAAATCCGGCGAAGGGAAGGTAGCCCAACAGCAGCAGCAAATACCCGCCGGGGCGATTCTGATGCACAAAAAACCAATCGGGCCGCCACTCCAATGTACCTGAAAACCAACACACTGCAACAGCCAAAAGCGCAGGAAGCCAGGCTTGTAATCGCCACAATTGCCGGGCCTGCCCGGGGCGGCCCAATATAAAAACGGCCAGCATAGAAAAATACACGAGCGACGACCAGGGCGCTATCAAACCCGATGCAAAAACCACCGCATAAAACCACCAGCGCCAATCCCTATCCGGCTGTTTGATATGTCGCAACAACAGTACAAAACCGATAAGATGCAGGGCGAAGAGCCAGGAATCGGGAGTCGCCATTTTGGCAAGGTTGGGCAATCCCATCGAAGTGCCGGCCACAAGCAGCGCCGTCACCGTAGTACGCAGGCCGAAAAGCGGGCGGGCGAGGTAGAAAAACCCTGCCCCGGCCATTAACAACCACACCACAGAGGGCAGTCTCATCAGAAAAAGATTGCCGTGGGTTTGTTCCCAAACCCAGTTCAGGAACATCGCAGGCAGTATATGAGACCCGCCCGGCGCAGCGCTTTCCCAAGCCAAGGAGGCTTCGGCGCCGTTCCACAAACTTGCAAAGTCATTCATTACCAACAAAGTAACAACAACAAGCAGAAGTACTGCCACTGAGAAATAGCGAAGTGTACTGGTCATAGGTTTTCTTGTTTTCCAATCAAATCCCAGAGATTGCCGTAAAGGTCTGCAAAAACCGTCACCATACCATATTCCTCCTGACTGGGCGGGCGAACAATGCGGATGTCTTGCTGTAGAAGATTCCGATAATCCCGCTCAAAATCATCGGTGTGCAAAAACAGAAAAACGCGTCCTCCTGTTTGGTTGCCGATGCGACTCTGCTGTTCTTCCCCCACCGCTTTAGCCAATAAAATACAACATCCGTTTTCAGCGCCGCGAGGTCTGACGAGTACCCAGCGTTTGGTATCGCTGAGCGGCGTATCTTCAACGAGGTCGAATTTCAGCCTTTGGGTATAAAACTCAATGGCTTCGTCGTAGTCTCTGACTACCAATGCAATATGTGCAAGATGAGGCATATTATATCTTGATTGTTTTGTCGTTACGGATGCTACGTTTTATACAAAAAAACTGCCGACTTCACATTCCGCAAAGCCGGCAGTTCTGTTTTGCCAAAAAAGAAGCAGTCGGCGCTTACATTCTTGTCAGTTTCACAGTGCCGCGAGCCCAGCCTTTGTCATCCTGAATGGTGATGAGGCCAAAGAGCATCTGTTGCGAAGCAGCTGCGGGCAAAGGTAAGTCCCATTGCAGTTGGTGCGTACCCGCCGAGCCGATAAATTCTTTCATCTTGCCGACTCTGCGGCCCAGCATATCCATCAGTTCCAGTTCGATCCAGCCACCCGATTCGGTAGTAAACTCAACGGTGAAACTGTCCTGGAAAGGATTCGGGAATACTTTGACACCCGCCAACTGTGCCGGAAGGACTTCGTTGGTACTTGTAAAAGTCGTGCAATCAATCGTATCAATGGCTTTGGCCAAAACCCGCTCGTACAGCAGCCTGTGGCCGGCGTTGTTGAGGTGAATGCCGTCGCCGGAGTCATAAGTGCTGCTAATGAAGCCGTTGGGCGCCGCCACGTCCGTCCAGAAGTCAATGGCATTGTCGCCGTAGATGCTCAGGATGGAATCCCGCACGATCGTCTGAATTAGAATCTGCGCCTGATTGGTGAAATTCCTCGGCTGCGTAGTGCAAACCCAAACACCCGCATTGGCTGCGTTGGCTACCGACTTGACGAGCGCGAAGTTGGCCAATTGCGCCTCCGGCCCGAAGTTGTTGGTAGCATCGTTGGAGGGCATATTCACGATGATGGCATACGGATTGAAAGTCAGTGCTTTAGTAATATTTCGTTCCGTATCTATAGCAATGTTCACGCCCGGCGGGATGGTCGTACCGGTGGGCAGGATGTGATAAGTGGTGTAACCTCCGCGCGCCAGGTTGACCACGTTGTAGCGGGTATTCTTTTGAAAAATATCCTTGCGATAACGGTTCACCCAAGAGCTGTCGGCCACCGGTTGTGCCCCCGTTCCCTCGGCGGTAGAAGAGCCAAGTACTACAATCTGGCAGGTCACGTCGTCATCTGCAATTTCAAAAGCAGCATCGCTTTGGTCGCTCAGTTCGTTGGCCGAAAGACGCACCAGACAATCGGCAGAGGGCGCATTGGGCACCGTCCAGGCATATTGTTTTTGTACGGCAATCACCGTGTCAATGGCGGTCCAGGAGGCGCCGTTGTCGGTAGAATATTCCAAAATGACGCTGCCCACATTCTTGCTCTCCCAGATGATGGAAGGCGTTTTTCCCACTTGCCAAAACTCGCCGCCATTGGGCGAAAGCACGCTCAGTTCAGGTTCGCCGGCTTCTTCTTCATCATAAATGACTTTCATGGCGCCGAGATAGAAGAAACCGGAGCTGTTGTTGTTGTTCGGGCCAGGCGCCACCTCTATGCGAACGGTGCCGTCGTTGGCCGGAAACAGCGTGGCAGTGGCTGTGTTCGCAGCGTTGTTGGAAGCATCCAAATACACCGTTTCAGCCGACAAACCCTGCAAGGTATAGCGGGCTTCGCGATTGTCGGAAGCGCCGGTGCGAGAGGCAAAAAACACAAAGGTATGCGGTTTGCCGGGCGTCAGATTGGTAAACTCTATGCCACCGACGGGCTGCGTTTGCCCTCCAAACAGTACGGTATTGCCGAAGAAACTGTCGCCGGTGGCCGTTGCCGGGAATCCAATGGCCGGATCGGGACTAAGCGTACCGGCAGTGTTGATGTTGTTGAAGGCATCATAAACGAAAACCGACTTGCCGGAGGAGAATCCTTCTGAAGTGAGCAGATCGTCTATGCGGCCTGCTACAGGATCTGCCACATTGTTCCAGGGCAGCGGCGAGAAGTTGTTGCCAAAATCGAGGAGCAGGGTATCCTGAGCGGGCGGCGGCGGCGGGTTGCGTTCATACACCACGCGCATGGCGCCGAGGTAGTAGAAACCGGTCGAGTTGTTGTTGTTGGGGCCGGGCGCCACATCAATGCGAATGATGCCCTGCTCATTGGGAAACAGTGTCGCGGAGGCTACTCGATCTGTGTTGTTGGAAGCGTCGAGGTCGGCGGTTTCGATGGTTTGGCCGGTGAAGGTATAGCGAGCCTCCCGGTTGTCGGCCACGCCGGCGCGGGAAGCAAAAATCGTAAACGTATAAGGCTTGTCGGGCAAGAGATTCGACATTTCCAGACCTGCGGTGGGTTGTACTTGTCCGCCGAAAGTGGCCGTATTGCCGAAGAAGCTGTCGCCGGTGGCCGTTGCCGGGAATCCGATGGCAGGGTCGGGGTTGGCGGCGCCGGCAGTGTTGATATTGTTGAACGCATCGTAAATCACAATGGAAGCGCCCGAAGCATTACCGGCAGAAGTGAGAATGTCTTCAATCTGACCGGCTACCGGGTCGGTGATGTTGTTCCAGGGCGCGGGAGTGAGGCTGTTGCCGAAGTCAATGAGCAGCGTGTCAATGAGTGAAATGACCGGCGGCTCCTCGAATTCATACGTCACCCGAATGGCGCCGAGGTGGTAAAAGCCCAGCGAGGTATTGTTGTTGGGGCCGGGCGATGCCGTGATGCGGATGGTGCTGTCGGCGGCGGGGTAAATCGTGGCCGTCACCACCATATCGGTATTGGAAGAAGCATTGAGCGTAAGCGTCTCAGATGCAGCGCCCTCTATCAGATAGGAAGCTTCGCGCATGTCGGCGCCGATGCGGGATGCAAAAATGGTGATCGTGTAAGGTTTCTCCGGCAACAAATTGAACAGCGCTACGCCACCGGTAGGCTGCACCTGACCTGCAAACGGACCAGTATTGCCATAAAAACTATCCCCGGAAGCGGAGGCAGGAAAACCAATGGCCGGCGATGGTGTCTGGGTACCGGCGGTATTCACGTTGTTGAAAGCGTCAAACACTTCGATGCCTCTGCCCGAAGGTCTGCCTGCTGTGTTGATGATGTTGTCAATGCGCCCGTCCACGGGGTTGGTCAGGTTGTTCCAGGGCGAGGGCGAGAGTACCGGCCCAAAGTCAATAAGCAGGGTATCCAATTCCATCACAACGGGCGGCTCCTCGTGTTCGTAACTCATGGTCAGCGTGCCGAGGTAGTAAAATCCCGTGCCGTTGGTGTTGTTTGGCCCCGGCGCTGCATCAATGCGAATGACGCCGCCGGCATCGGGTTGGAGCGTCACGGTCACCACTCGATCTGTGTTGTTGGAAGCATCCAGATCGGCGGTTTCGATGGTCTGGCCGGTGAAGGTGTAACGTGCTTCGCGGTTATCGGCCACGCCCATGCGGGATGCAAAAATGGTGAAGGTATGCGGTTTGCCCACGGTGAGGCCGCCCAATTCTACGCCGCCGGTGAGTTGCACTTGTCCGCCGAAAGTAGCCGTGTTGCCGAAGAAGCTGTCGCCGGTGGCGGTAGCAGGCAAGCCCAGCGCGGGGTCGGGAGCGGTGGCGCCGTTGGTGTTGATGTTGTTGAACGGATCGTACACCAAAATGGATTTACCGGTCATCAGCCCTGCCGTGTTCGTCAGGTCGGCAATGAAGCCGGCGGCGGGGTCGGTGACGTTGTTCCAGGGAGCGAGTGAGGTATTGGAGCCGCCAAAGTCCACCAAAATGGTGTCCATCGGCATGGGCGGCGGCGGAGCTTGCTCATACACCATCACAAGGCTGCCGAGGTAGTAAAATCCCGTGCCGTTGGTGTTGTTGGGACCCGGCGCTGCGTCAATGCGGATGACGCCGTTGGCATCAGGCTGGAGCGTAACCGTCACCACCCGGTTGGTATTGTTGGAGGCATCCAGAAAAGCTGTTTCAACAGTAAGACCGGTGAAGGTGTAGCGCGCTTCGCGGTTGTCGGCTACGCTCATGCGCGAAGCAAAAATGGTGAACGTGTGCGGTATGCCCGGCCTCAGACCGGCCAATTCTACGCCGCCGGTGGGTTGCACTTGTCCGCCGAAAGTAGCCGTGTTGCCGAAGAAGCTGTCGCCGGTAGCGGTAGCAGGCAAGCCCAACGCAGGGTCGGGAGCGGTGGCGCCGTTGGTGTTGATGTTGTTGAACGGATCGTACACCAAAATGGACCTGCCGGAAGGCTGGCCCTGGGTGTTGAGCAGATCGGGGATGCTGCCGGCTACCGGATCAGTGACGTTGTTCCAGGGCGCCGGCGAGAGGTTATTGCCGAAGTCTATCAGAATCGTATCGTTCTGAGCAACAAGGGCGTACCCTGCAAAAAACAGCATCGCCCAAAGGAGAAGTACATGTTTTTTCATTTGTTGATAGCTTGTGAGTTGGTTATAAAGTGGTTGTTTGTGCGCCAGGGACAGCAGCGGTACCGACGTGCGGCTCCGTAGCATGGAGGTTTAAACCCCGACGCTACGGAGCTGCATGGAGGTAAGAGCGAATGGCCCGCCCCGCCGCCCGATGCCACCCGCTTTGAGAATGGCCGGGGGTGGCAGGCAGATGCGGGGGGCGCCCTGTATCAATAATTCGGATTCTGCGTGATGATGCCTCCGGTCAGGTCTATTTCCGACTGCGGGATCGGGAACAATTCGTGCTTGCCGGCTACGAAACCGAGCGGAGTGAGGCGGGTTGCGGCCTGTCCGGTGCGCACCAGCTCGAACCAGCGCTGTTGTTCCATGGCGAGTTCTACGCGGCGTTCGCGCCAGATGGCCTGGCGGAGTTGCACTTTATCGGTGGTAGTAAGGGCGGGTACTACGCTGGGTGGGCGGGTGCCGCGGGCGCGGGCGCGTACCAGATTGATGTAAGTGAGCGCCTGTGCGGGCTTGTCGTTTTCATTGAGCGCTTCGGCGGCAATGAGGAGTACGTCGGCATAGCGAAGGATGCGGATGTTGCTTGGCCCGTTGTCCTGCAAGCCGGGGTGATTGGGCGTCCAGGCTTTCTGGCTGTAGCGCTCATTGAGTATGTCCGGGTTGTCTTGCACAATGCCTGAGCCGTCGGGCAGCACCTCGCCCACATAGAGGATGGTAGCATCGCGGCGGGGATCGCCGGGTTCGTAGGCGGCAATGAGGTCGTCGCTGGGCAGGTTGAAGCCCCAGCCGAGGTTGGGAGTGCCGCGCACGCCCTGGATCATGTTCCAGGCAGTGGCGCCGTTGTAGGAGTCTTCGAGTGCAGTGGCCTGAATTTCAAACACCGACTCGGAGGAGTTCTCGCCTTCCGGCAAAAAGATGCGATTGTATTGCGGCAGCAGGGCGTATTGGTTGGAATTGATGACCTGCAAAGCGTACTGCTCAGCATTTACAAAATCGCCGATGGTGAGATATACTTTGGCCAGCACGCCGCGGGCAGCTCCTTTCGTGGCCCGGCCCATATCGGCAGTCGGATACTGGTTCTTTTCGGGCAGTACCTCAATGGCGTCTTTCAAATCCTGAATGATGAGATTATAGACTTCGGCCTTGGGCGCGCGAGGTTTTGTGTAAAACTCAGCCTCCGTCAACTGCTTGTCTATGAGCGGAATGTCTCCAAACCAGCGCACGAGGTTGAAGTAATAATGCGCCCTCAGAAATTTGGCCTCACCGATGAGCCTGCTGCGCAGCATTTCGTTCATCTGGGCTTTTGGAATGCCTTCGATGGCGGAATTGGCTCTAAAAATACCCCGGTAGTAGCCACGCCATGCCACGCGAACTTCTTCGGGGAAGGAAGGCCCGTAGGTGAAGTTGTCAAAAGTGGCAATGCGCTGTGCATCAGCGGGAAAGCTGCCCTTGGTGGCGTCGTCCGACACGATGTCGGTCATGGCCAGATACGGGAAGGCAATGACATCCCAGGCGCGCAGTTGGTTATACACTGCATTGACGGCCCAAGTGGCATGATCGGCCGTTTGGAAATAGTTTTCGGCGTTGATTTCGCCCTGCGGTTGCACTTCCAGAAAGTCTTTTTGGCAACCGGCTGCTCCCAGAAAGAGCGCAAGGAGGCTGAATAGACGAATGATATGCTTTTTCATAGTTGATATTTTCTTGGTTAACAATTTTTTTTCCAGCTTAGTGAAGGGGTGACTACGGGGCTGACACTTGCCGAGTCACCCCTTCGCTACCCCCCGAAACCCGGAACCTTGAACCCGGAACCTTAAACCCGAAACTCAGAACCCCGCATTCAAACCCACCAAAAAGGTGCGCGCCGTAGGATAAATCCCGCCGTCAATGCCCACCGCCAGTACATTTTCGCTGCCAATTTCGGGACTGTACCCGCTGTAGTTGGTCCAAAGCATGACGTTGTTGCCGCTCACATAAATGCGAAGATTGGTGATGCCGGCTTTGGAGAGCAGCGCTTTGGGCAAGGTATAACCCAATTGCACACTGCGCAGGCGCATGAAGGAACCGTCTTCCAAAAAGCGGTCGGACACGTTGAAATTTGGATAACCGCCGTTGGTCACCCGCGGTTCGCTGTTGCTCGTGCCTTCGCCGGTCCAGCGGGCGAGGAAGGAGGATTCAAAATTGGGAATGCCGAATCCGCGGGCCATCTTTTTGGAATTGAGGATTTTGTTGCCCGATACGCCGTTGAAGTCTGCCGAAAAGTCGAAACCGGCTATGTCAAAGCCGAAATTAAAGCCGTAAACGAGGTTGGGAATGGCACTGCCGAGGTAGGTGCGGTCGTCGGGCGTGATGATGCCGTCGCCGTCCACATCCTCAAAACGCAGGTCGCCGGGTTTCACCGGTTCGCGATTGGGATATTTGGCAATGTCTTCTGCATTTTGGTACAAACCGGCCACGCGATAACCGTAGAATGCGCCGATGGGGCCGCCGATTTCGGTGCGGGTAGCGGGTTCGCCGGAGATGAATACGCCGAAGAGTTCTTCGTTGCCGGTGCCCAATGATTTCACCTCGTTTTTGAGCGTAGAACCCAGCACACCGACGCGGTAGCCGAGCTTGCCCACATTGCCCCGCCAGTTGAGGGCAGCATCTAATCCGCTGTTGAGTACGTCGGCGGCATTGACATAAGGGTTGCCGGCCGAGCCGACATAATCCGGTATCGGCACGGGAACCAGGATTTTTTCGGTGTAGCGGCGGTAGTAGTCTAATTCTAATGTGAGCCGGTTTTGAATCGCGCCTATCTCAATGCCTGCGTTGGTGCTGTTGCTGAGTTCCCATTGCAGGAAAGGATTGGCCAGCGTGGTAATGCCTGCGCCAAACAGAAGTTGCTCCGGCGTGCCGAATACAGCGCCTAAACCATTCGATACGATGGGCGTAGCAGCGCCGGTGGGAATTTTGTCGTTGCCCAAACGGCCCCAACTGGCGCGCAATTTCAGGTTGGTCAGGATTTTCTGATCCTGCATGAAAGGCTCCTCAATGACCCGCCAGGCCAATGCCACCGAGGGGAAACTGCCGAAACGACGCTCGGAACCAAAACGGGAGGAACCGTCGCGGCGCCAGGAGGCAGTGAGCAGATATTTGCCCATTAAAGAGTAGTTGAGCCTGAACAAAGTAGAAACATAGCGTTCCGGGCGGTTGGCATAGTGGTAATTGGTGGCGGTTTGATCGTCGCCGGCGTTGAGGAAGAAAAAGTTCTCCGTAGTGCCGATGAGCCTTAAACGGCCGCCGCCAATGCCCTCGCCGGTGATGTTTTGGGAAGTATAACCGGCCAGGAGTTCAATGCGGTGGTTTTTCCACTCTTTGCGGTAGTTGAGGGTGTTTTCCCACTGCCAGTCCACACCCCGGTAGAAGCCTGCGAAAATGCGACTTTCGGGGTTGCGCTGCTTGTTGTCCACCTCAAAAACAGGCTCGTAGCTTTTGTTGCGGTTGTTTACCAAATTGAAGCCGAAACTGCTGCGGAAGGTAAGGTCCTTGAGAATAAAAATATCGCCGTAGAGATTGCCGGCAAACTGCTGCCCGTAGCCCCGGTTGTAGCTGTTGTACTCCAACTGGGCAGCCGGATTGCTCACATTGGACACCAACGAGGTGCTGCCGAAACGGCCGTTTTCATCGCGAGGAATCACCGTCGGATCGGAAGCAATGGCGTTGAACACAATGCCGCCGGGTTCGCCGTTGTTGTCGCTCATCACAAAGGCGATGTTGTGCCCAAACTTCATCCATTTGAAGAAGTTGTACTGGTTGTTGACCCGCAAAGTGTAGCGATTGAAATACGACGACTTCACGATGCCCTCCTGCCGGAACACGTCGCCGCTGATGCTGTACGTCATGGCTTCGGAGCCGCCGCTGACATTGAGGTTGTAGTTTTGGATGATGCCGTTTTGGAAAATGACATCCTGCCAGTCGGTGCCCACACCAAACACGGTAGGATCGGGGTGAACGGGCTGGCTGCCGTTGTTGAGGGCAATTTCGTTGATGAGCTGCGCGTATTCGGTGGCATTGGCCAAACCCAGACGGCGTTCGGGCTGCTGTTGGCCCACATAAGAGCCAAACGAAACGCGGGCTTTTTGCGAGCGGGAGCCTTTGCGCGTGCTGATAAGGATAACGCCGTTGGCGCCCCGTGTACCGTAAATGGCCGCAGCGGAGGCGTCTTTCAATATCTCCATGCTTTCGATATCGGCCGCATTAAGAAAGTCTATGTTATTGAGAATCAGGCCATCCACCACATAAATAGGGGCGGCGCCGTTGAGGGTGCCCGTACCGCGAATGCGCACCACAGGACCTTCGCCCGGCCTGCCGGAAGCAGCGCTGACCTGCACACCGGCCACTTTGCCCTGCAATGCCTGCAAGGGGTTGGCGGTGGCAATTTTCTGAATTTCATCTGCTTTCACGCTGGTCACCGAGCCGGTGAGGTCGCTTTTGCGCTGTGTGCCGTAGCCCACTACCACCACCTCGCTGATGAGGGTGGCCTGTTCGAGGAGTACAACGTCCAATTTCGCCTGGCCTTTGAGCGGGAATTCCTGCGTCGTGTAGCCTGTGTAAGATACCACCAGCGTGACGAAAGCATCCGGCACTTTCAGCTCGTAAGAGCCGTCTATGTCGGTGATGGTTCCGTTGGTGGAGTTTTTCACAAGGATGTTGGCGCCGATGAGCGCTTCCCCTTTGTCATCGGTCACTTTTCCGGTCACCGTAACTTGAGCGACGGCCCATACGCTCCATAGCATCAGTGCCGCCGAAATGAGTAGTTGTTTACCAATCATTGTGAGTGTTTTTATTTCTTATTGATTTAATGTCAGGTTATTGCAAAAGCTGCAAGCCGTTAGCTGCAAGCCACAAGCCGGCTGCGTTTCGGGTTCGAGGTTTCAGGGGTAGTGAAGGGGTGACTCGGCAAGTTTCAGCCCCGTTAGTCACCCCTTCACTAAGCAGGGTTACTCACCTCCTCACATACTCACCCCTCACTCACCCACTCACCCCTGAAAACCGCCTACTTCACCATCGTCACTCTCGTACCCAATTTCGCATCCGAATCGCCACCCACCCAAATATCGAAGTCGCCGGGTTCGGCACGGAAGCGCAAGTCGTGGTTGTAAAAACGCAAGTCATCGGCGCTCAGCCGGAATTGCACAGTTTTGCTTTCACCTTTTTTCAAAAACACCTTTTGGAAGCCCTTCAACTCCCGCACAGGCCGGGTCACGCTGCCGATCAGATCGCGCACATAGAGCTGCGCGGTTTCTTCGCCGTCGTAATTGCCTGTGTTTTTGAGCATTACAGAAATATTCACCGATTCGTTGCGGTCAAAGCTCGACCGGTCTGTTTTCAGGTCGCTGTACTCAAAAGTAGTGTAGCTCAACCCGAATCCGAAGGGCCATTGCGGCGTATTGGGTACATCTAAGTACTTGCTGGTGTACTTGTCGTTCGGATTCATGGGGCGGCCGGTGTTTTTCATGTTGTAGTGCAAGGGAATTTGCCCCACATTGCGCGGAAAGGTCACCGGCAGTTTCCCGGATGGGTTGTAATCGCCGGCCAGCACGTCGGCAATGGCGTGACCGCCCTGCGTTCCCGCAAACCATGTTTCCACGATGGCCGGTACTTTTTCGGCCAAATCTCCCAATACTAAAGGACGGCCATTCATCAGCACCATCACCACTGGTTTTCCGGTGGTCAACAGGTATTTTACGAGTTCTGTCTGCACGCCCGGCAATCCGATATCAGAACGACTGGCCGCTTCGCCCGACATCCAGCCGGCCTCGCCCACCGCCAAAATGATGACGTCGGCTTTTTTGGCGGCAGCATAAGCATTGGCAAAATCAACTTTATTCATCTGCATCACGTCGGAACCTCTGGCGTATTTTATCTGCGCATTGGGCCATTTGGCGCGCACGCCTTCCAGCAGCGTCACACAGTCTTTGGCATCGCCGGCAGCCGACCAGTTGCCCAGCATGTCCACTTTGCTGTCGGCCAACGGGCCTATCACGGCTATGTTTTTGAGGTTTTTGGACAGCGGAAGCAACTGATTTTCATTGCGCAGCAACACAATGGACTTGCGGGCCACATCGCGGGCGGCGGCTAAGTGCTCCTGCGAAAGGATGAGCCGTTTTTCACGCTCGGTATCGCTGAATTTGTAGGGGTTTTCAAACAGGCCGAGCATGAATTTCATGCGCAAAATGCGACGCACGGCATCGTCCACTCTCGATTCTTTCACCTTGCCTTCGCGGATCAGTTGTTCCAAATGGTTGTAATAAACCGCGCCCTGCATGTCCATGTCCACGCCGGCATTCACCGACAGTTCGCCGGCGTGTTTGAAGTCGGCGGCATAACCGTGCTGCACCATCTCGTTGATGGAGGTGTAGTCGGTCACCACAAATCCGGGGAAACCCCACTCCCATTTGAGGATGTCTTTGAGCAGTTGTTCATGGGCGCTGGCGGGTATGCCGTTCCATTCATTGAAGGAGGTCATGAAGGTCCAGGCGCCGGCATCTACAGCAGCCTTGAAAGGCGGCAGATATACCTCACGCAGCACTTGCTCGCTGATGTCCACGGTGTGATAGTCGCGACCGGCCTGAGCGGCGCCATACGCGGCAAAGTGTTTGGCGCAAGCCAGTACTGCATCGGCATTGTCAAACCCATTGCCCTGAAAGCCCTGCACCCTGGCTTTGGCAATGGCCGAACCGAGGTAAGTGTCCTCTCCGGCACCCTCAGCCATGCGGCCCCAGCGCGGATCGCGGGCAATGTCCACCATCGGCGCGAAGGTCCAATGCAAGCCAGATGCGGCTGCTTCCACGCCTGCTATGCGCGCCGATTTTTCGATGGCTTGCAAATCCCAACTGGCCGACTCGCCCAGCGGTATAGGAAAGATGGTTTTGTAGCCATGAATAACGTCGTAGCCGAAAAGCAAGGGGATGCCGAGGCGGGTCTCCTCCACTGCAATGCGTTGTAATTCTTTGGTATAGGCAGCGGTATGGGCGTTGAAGATGGCCCCTACCCTACCCTTTTTGATGTCTTCTTTGTAGGTGGCGCGCAAGGTCGGGCCGGTCATTTCCCAGTCGGAGGTAAAAAGGGTCATCTGACCTATTTTCTCCTCTAAGGTCATTAATGCCAGCAGCGAGTCCACCCGGCGTTCGATGGCGTCGTTGCGCGGCGGAGCGTCTTTCATAATGCCGCTGCGCAATACGAAACTGTTCATCAGATATGCCACCACCAAAAGTGCGGCGATGTGTAGTGTTTTTTTGAAGAGCATGATGGTTTGATATTCAAAGTTTTAAATTCAAAGTTTTGGGTTCAAGGTTTCAGGTTCAAGGTTCCAAGTTCCGTGTTCAGCCTGCTGTCAACTCTACGCTTGTACCGCCTACTGCAAACCGCCCACTGCCTACTGCCCACCGCCTACCGCCTACCGCCTACCGCCGACTGCCTACTGCCTTAAACCCCGCCTTTTTCAGTCCTTCCTGTATGTACGGATTCTTTTGCATTACCTTCCAGATCAGTCCGCTGCGATAATTTTCCAATTGTATCAAAATCGGCCCCTGGTCAATGCCGAGGTAATCTTTATTGAACCAGCCGTTTTCGGTTCCAGGAGCAAATGTGAACGTCGGATTGAACGCATCCTTAAAGCCATACTGCCCGATGAGGCCGTCGTGGTAAGTTTCCCACATGTGTTTCAAAGCGGGCAGGCACACTTCGGGCGCAAAAGGAATGGAGCCGCCGGCAGCCGTAGGCGCTATGGTGCCGTCGTCGCGGATGTAGTCGGCAGCAGCGCCTCGGGCGGAGTACTCCTGAAAAGTAATCTTCTGGCCGTTCCATTCGCGCTCCAAATAAGCCGGCCCGTCGCAGGCGGTGAGACCCCATACGTTTTCGCCGTAGTCTTTGAAACCGAGGGGATTGCGCATGCAATAAGCCCGGTTAGCAAGTGTGGCCCGACGTGCATTTTCAAAATAATCAATGCCTTTGCTTCTCATGTAATCATCTTGTATGCCTTTGAAATTGACATACATGTGGCTGTACTGATGCCCGAACAGCGGGGAAAAATTGACCATTTCCTGGCCCTCAAATTCCGTCCAGATATAAGGGCGCGTCCATTTTTCCCAGCAATCGGGAGAGAGCGGGTGCGTAGGCGACCCAAAAGCCATGATGTAGAGGATCATCGCCTCGTTGTAGCCGTCCCATTGTGCGTCTAAAAAACCCTTTTCGGGATGCCAGCCCATGGAGAGCAGACCGTTTTTATTTAAAAACCACGGCCAGTTCACCCGTCGGAACAGGTCGTCGGCCAATTGGCGAATCTCTGTTTCCACAGGATTTTTGCGGTCGAAGTAAGACTGTACAGAAAGGATGCCCGCCATCAGCAGCCCGGTATCTATGGTAGAAAGCTCTACCTGTTTGAACCGGCGGGCATCGTCGAGATTCAGAAAATGATAAAAGAAGCCCTGATAACCGCTCACGCCGGAGGCTTCCGGGCCTTGCGGCAAATTCCACAGGGCGCGCAGCGTTTTCACGGTACGGTCTGCGGCGGCCTGTCGCGTTACGAAGCCCCGCTCGGCGCCCACGATGTAGGTCGTCAACCCAAATCCGGTGGCGGCAATGCTGGAAAAAGTGAGTGTAGGCCAGCGGTCGGGGATTTGCCAATACACCGTATCGGCCAATTCCCAAAAATAGAGAAAAGTGCGCCGTTGCAGCTCGTCCTCGCTGAAAGCTACCGGCATGTTGGAGACGGCAGGCTTTGCCACAGAGGCGCTCTGGCGGCAAGACATGGGCAATAATACCCACAGAGAAGTGAATAGGAAAATGGCCCAACGCATGATGTTTGGTTTTATTTGGTTGCCGAGAAAAGCACACCGCCAGGGCGCGAAGCGAGCAAAATGTGCTTCGCGCCCCTGTGCGGTGTTCACCAAAATGAGCCTAATGTTTCCGGCCCACCAAGGGAGCCGGAAGGTTTTGTTTGTTTACTGTTTGATAAACTTGGCGTTGGCTGTCAATTGTCCTTGTGCGTTGTAGCCGGTGAGTACATACATGCCGTTGGCGAGGCCAGCGAGGTCAATATTGAAATTGTACTGACCATTGTTCGGTACGCGTTTCACCACCTGGCCATAAGCGTTGTGGATCACAAAATGCTCCATTCCTTCGGCGTTTTGTACCGTCAGGCGGTCGTTCGCCGGATTGGGCATGATGCGGAGTTGTTCTACGACAGGTTCGAAGATGAAGTTGGCGCCCGGGCAGTTGTTGTCACCAATCGTAATGTCGTCGAAATAGTACGTTTTCACGGTAGTGGGCACATCGCGGAAGTTCATGATGATGGTCATGCGGTCGTGCAACGTGTTGTCGGGCAGGAAGGAATAATCAAACGTAAGTTCCTGCCATTGGCCCGGCGTAGTGTAGTTGTTGTCGGCTGTAGTCGGATTCATAGGCACGTCGCCGGTATTTTGCGCGCCGTCGCGGCCGCGTTCGAGTTTGAACACGACGAGGGCAGCCTGGTCCATAAGCACTTTTACGCGAATCTTTTTATTATTCACCGGCAATGCCACAGGAGCGGGCAGGTCGGCATACATACCGGCAAAAATTTCGCCGTCGGTTGCCTCTACAAATACGCCTACGTTCTGGCTGGTATTGATGCCGCTCGGATTGGGATTGGCGACTGCTTCAAAAACGGTATTTTCTAAAGAACCGTTGGCAAAATAGCGCCAGTTGTCGACGATGTATTCCGGCTGATCAAATGTAGCAACACACCCGCGGAAAGGTGCACGGTTCCACTTCACGTTGTCAATGTACCAGATGTCTTCGGTAGGCTGGCCTACGCCGCCATTGAAAAATACGGCGACCTTGCGGTGGTTTTCGCCTGCAAAGGGGCTGAAGTCCACTACATAGTTGGTCCAGGCATTGGTAACATTTACTTCCGTCCACACTTCACGGGCAGGCGAGGTACCGCCTTCCAGTTTCACCAACATCGGGCCGGTTTGAGCGGCATACACCTGAATATTGAACTGGTTGAACGTACTTAGATCAATGGGCGCTTGGTTGTCGAAAACCAGAGCTACCCAGGGTTCGTTGGCCGGGTCGGTGTATTTGCCCACTTTGAGCGAGGCATTGGCCACCTGAAGTGCCGGGTTGGTCACTACTTCCAAACGGTTGGCGCCTGCGCCGTAGGTGATGTTGCGCTGGCACTCATAGTCGTCCAGAATGGTCAGGTCGGGAACTGTACCGGCGCAGGGATCAACGGTGCTCACGTTTTGAGCCAAGTTGTCGAAATAGTAAATGGCAGAAGACGCCACGCCGTTGTCGAACAGCAGGCGGACTTCTTCGTAGTCGTTGATGTCGGCAAAGTCGGAGTATTCAAAACTGAGTTTCACCCACTGACCGGTATTCGGGATGGCCACAGTGCGCTCTTTGTTTCCTTGCGAAGCGCTCACCAACTGCATCGTTACATTGGCTGCTCCGGCAGGCGCCCACACGTCGAGGTCGAGCTGCGGAGCACTGCTCAGGTCAAGGCCGTTGGGAAGGAATGCGGTCAGCGTACTGAACGGAGAAGCGCCTTTTTGATAGCGCCCCACATTGGCTGTTGTGTTCACGCCGGTAGCATCCGGGTTGGCGATGCGGGCAAAAGTGCCGTGAATGGCCTGGTCGCCGTTGAAGGGCTGCCAATCTAAGTTGGCGCCGTTAAAGGAACCGTTTTCAAACTGCTCGAGTGGCGGCGGGATGGGCAGCGGCGTGCGCTTGATGTCGTCTATGAAATATACGCCGCCCTGATCGGTATTGTCAAAAGCGTTAAAGAATAGCACGATGGCCTTGTGACTGGTACCTGCCTGTGCAGAAAAGTCCACGCCGTATTCCACCCAGGTATTGAGAGCGGTTACCGGTACGCGCACTTCAGCAGCAGGCGAAGCGCCGCCTTCGAGTTTGAAGAGGATATCTCCGGGGCGCGGCGCCCAGAGTTTGATGCTGATATAGTTATTGGTACTCAGATCAAGGACGTCGTCGTAGGCAATCAATAAAGGATTGAAAGCGCCCGGACGGTCTGTGAAACGGCCCACCTTCGGGCTGGAGTTGACCGGTGTGGGGTTGGGATTGTTGACCAAAGCAAGCGTAGCAAGCCCGACACCGTATGCCGCATTGCGATTGCAGTCAAAATCGTCTATGATTTTCGGATCAGGCGAAGCGTTGGAGCAATTGGCTTTGGGCACCGCATATACGTTGTCGAAATACCAGGTGTCGCCATTGCCCGGCTCAAAGGGAGTGACTGCGATTAAAATTTTATTCATATTCGTCAGTCCTACCGCTGAAGAAAAATCAAAAATGTATTCGACCCATATGCTGTCGAACACAATATTTTTTGTGGCTTCCACGGCTTGCCCGTTGCCTTCGAGTTTGAAAAGCACTTTGCTGGCAGTAGGCGACCAAATACTGACCCGGAATTGATTGTGCGTGCTCAAGTCGATAGGAGCGCTCAACTCTCCGATCACGAAGTTAAAGTCGGAGCCGGGGTTGTTGGTATATGAACCAACTGTAGCAGTGGCGTTATAATATTCACTAGCCGGATCCGGATTGGCTACCGGGCCATTGTAGGCGCCGTTTCCTGCATTCCAGGTAATTCCGGAGGGAGATTCGAAGTTTTCGTAGGTTCTTTCAGCCCGTACCGCCACGATGTCGTCAAAATAATAGGTATTGTTATCACCACCTGCCACAAACGGATTGAACGAAATCAGGAAAGTCGTCAGCCCGGTATATGCAGCGCCCCCCGAGAGGTCTGCCGTATATTCCACCCATTGGTTGGCTACAGTGATGTCAATGAATTTCTCTACAGCCTGGCCTCCGCCTTCAATTTTGAAGAGTACTCTGGTAGGAGCAATGGGCGACCAGGCCTTGAACTTAAACTGGTTGTACTCGGCAAGGCTGAATGCGGCGCCGGTGTTGGCCAACGCGAAACAGAAGTCGGAAGGCGCAATATTGGTGTAGGAAGCCACTTTGGCGCTCATATTGCCGGCGCTCACGTCGGGATTGTCCACTACGCCATTGTAAGAGCCGTTGATTCCTGCCCATGGAAGGGCTGCTGTGCCGGATTCAAAGGTTTCCCAGGTCCTGCTGTTGGGTTTGGATGCCGCAATGAAGTCGAAATAGTAAGTATTGCCGTCACCAGGGCCATTGAACGGGTTGAAGGAAATCAGGAAAGTATTCAGGTCGGTAATACCTGCGCCGTTCGAGAAGTCAATGGTATATTCCACCCACTGATTGGCGGTGGTGATGGGCACAAAACGTTCAATATCGGGCCCTGGCCCTTCGATCTTGAACAAAAACTGAACGCCTGCCACCGGCGACCATACCTTGATGCGCATTTGGTTGTACTCCGTCAGGTTGATCCGGCTGCCGGTATTCACCAGCATGAAGTTGAAATCGGATGCGCTGTTCGTCACCGATGCCACTTTACTGGTGACATTTCCATTCCGATCCGGGTTGTCAACAATGGCAAAAGTGGCGCCATTAACGGCGTTCCAGGCAGCCTGGATGCCGCCATCTTCGAAGTCTTCGTACAAGATGTACGGGGCCTGCCCGAATGCGGAGAGGCTGATGAAGACCGCTGAGACAAGAAGAAGTAAGACTTTTCTCATGGTTTTACTTGTTTTTAAAATTAATTATGAAAGACTAAAATTCTCTGCGTGTGCTGGCGCCCGCCTGAAGAAAGCCAAAGCTGATAAACTCCTGCGGGAAGCTCATGGGTGTCTAAAGTCAGGCTGCTTTCTCCATTTTGAATATGAGTGGCCCCCCAGTTGCGCACCTGTCGGCCCATTGCGTCCATTAGTTGAATTTGCGCAGTGAAAGACTCGGTTGCTTCCATCAATAAAGTGAATTGCCCATTGTTAGGATTAGGATAGACCAACACTTCGGCGGGCAAAGCCAAATCGGGAGCCACAGCACTTTGTTCGGCAATAAATCCGATGGAATCCAATGCGGGCTGCATTTCAGGGTTGGCCATGAACAAATCCCACAGCAAACCCGTGCGATGGTTTTCTATCATACCGATGATCGGCCCCTGATCTATGGCTAAATAAGAGCTTGCAAACCAGTTTTGGCCGATATTATATGCGTCTGTAAATCCATAGTACCCCCACAATCTGTCCCCCAGATTGCGATAAAAATGCTTGAGCGCCGCCATGGACTGCGCCGGCGTATATGGCATGGAAGAAAGAGCAGCGGTAGGAGCAATGGTGCCGTTATCGCGGTCAAAAACAGGCTCATGAGCTAAGTAGCCCCAAGGGTTGTCGCTCGCGGTCAGTCCCCAGGAATCGGGGCCGTAGCCCGCATGATTTTTGGGGTTGGCAATGCAGTATTCCCTGTTGATGAGCGTGTGGTTGCGATTGCGGTTGAAGTAGTTGCAGTAAGCATCGCGTTTGTTGCGCGGGTCAAAACCGAGGTAAGAATAGTGCGCAAAGAACAGCGGCCCGCCCCGGAAACCGCCCACATACATGGGGTAGCCGAAATATGCCGCCGGCGTCACAAAGCCTCCGTTGCTTGCCCAGCCGCTGTGGTACAAGCTCGCCGGGATGCCGTGCGTAGGCGAAGCAACACCTAATATATAGGTAATCATGGTTTCGTTAAATCCGCGCAACTGAAAATTCATTTGCCACTGGTAGTTGGGCGACCAATGCCAGTACAGCACGTTACTGTCATTTCGGCGATACCAGTCCCATTCTACATCTTCCCAAAGCCGGGTAATGGTACTGCGCAGGGAGTTTTCCAAAGGTACGTCCTGATTGAAATACGACCGCACCGTGAGCAAGCCCTGCATCAGGAAAGCGGTTTCCACCAAATCGCCGCCATTGTCAAACTGGCTGAATGGAATGGTAGCTCCTGTATTTCCATTGAGCCAGTGCGCAAAAGCGCCATGATAGCGCTGCGCCCTCAATTCCAGAAACGAAACGATCTGTATCATGCGCAGCAAGCCCTCTTGCCGGGTGATGAAGCCCCGCTCAACGGCTACCGGAATAGCTGAAATGCCAAAACCGGATCCTCCCGTTGTGACGATATCTCCAGAATTGAGCCTTTCGCGTGCCAAACCTGAGACTGGATGGGAGTGCTCCCAAAAGTATCGAAAAGTGTAGCGTTGTACCATCGTCATCAGGTCATCGTCGCTCATGGCGGCCACCGTGGCGGTTTGCACACTCGTTGGGGCGCTTTCCTGCCCGGAGCTATTGAGCGCAGTGACGCGATACGAAAACACAGTATCTATTCGGCCAATAAAATCGAGGGCATAAGGCGTACTCGCACCTACCTGACGCAGCAATGCAAACGGGCCATCCGGCGAAGCAGAACGATATATATTATAGGCGATGATGTTGGGGGAAGTCGAGGCCGTCCATTTCAGCTCTATGTGGCTGTCATAACCGACGCCTGCTAAATTGGCCGGCGAGACAGGCTGTGCCCGCAATGCCGACGCCGAAGCAGCCGTCAATACAACTACGAGAAGTGTTTTCCAATACATAGACATCACACTTCCCGACCCTTCTCTGTTTTTTGGTACGGATAACCTCATGAGCATTCAAAAATTCTTTGTGATAGCGAGTGTAAAATTACCCCTATTCAAGGTAAGTACCAAATTTTTAACCTCACTATTGCTACGCCAATGCAATTCAAGAGCATAACACAAACAATCATACTTAATTGTATTTCAAATACTTATTTAATAAATGACAAAAATCACTACTACGCCATGATGCTATTTTGACCTAAGTTGGAAGGGTATAGCGAGGCCCGCGAAGGAACGCGCGTGTACGGGCGACTTTAGCGCTTTAATATCGGCGACTAAAGTCGCCCGTACCGGGAGGGCGCCCCGTGCAGCAGATTACTACGCAGTAGATGAACTGCACAGCAGATGACTGCGAAGCAGATTTTCCCTATCTTTGCCCAATCGCTTTGCCAATGCCGCCGCAATATGCGCCCACCAACTGATTCCGATCATTCCAATCTCAATCCGAAACTGCGCCATGCCGGTCTCGATCTTCACCGACGTACGCCTTTAATTCCGGAAACACTGGCTGAAAACATCTGCCGGGGCGACCGCGTAGCACTGGCCCGCGCCATCACCCTCCTCGAAAGCAGCCTGCCCGAACACAGAGAAACAGTTGCTCAAATATTGGAAATGTGCATGCCCTGCCGCGTTCCTTCGTTCCGAGTGGGCATCACAGGTTCCCCGGGCGTAGGTAAAAGCACTTTTATCGAAGCATTCGGGATGTACGCAGGAACACAAGGCAGCAAAATCGCCGTACTCGCAGTGGACCCCTCCAGCCGCTTGAGCCGGGGCAGCATTCTGGGTGATAAAACCCGCATGACAACCCTTTCTTCATCTGAGTTTGCCTTCATCCGCCCTTCTCCTGCGGGCGAATCCCTGGGCGGCGTAGCCAAAATGACCCGCGATACCATACTGCTGTGCGAGGCTGCCGGCTACGACCTCATTTTGGTGGAAACCGTAGGCGTGGGCCAATCGGAAATGGCCGTACATTCCATGACCGATTTTTTCCTACTCTTGCTGCTGCCCGGCGCCGGCGACGAATTGCAGGGCATCAAACGCGGCATTGTAGAAATGGCCGATCTTTTGGTGGTCAACAAAGCCGACGGCGAACGCCTGCCTTTAGCCCGCCGTGCCAGAGGCGAGTATCTCAACGCCTTGCACCTCTTTCCGCCCAAAGAAAACGGTTGGTCGCCGCAAGTACTCACCTGCTCCGCCGCCGAAAACACGGGGATTGAAGAGGTTTGGAACTCCATGCAGGCATTCAGATCACACACCGCCGCCAACGACTCAATGGAGCGACGCCGCCGCCAACAGGCACTCGCCGCTATGGAGGAGCAATTGCAAAGCGCGCTCCGAGAGCTTTTTTTGCACCACCCGGTCGTTCGGGATCAACTGCCGGCCATCGAGCAGGAAGTTTTAAGCGGGCGCATATCGCCGGCGAAGGCAGCGCATATATTGCTGACATTTTTTTTGAACCAAAATGTATCTCCATAAACCGTATTTCGTCTAAGTTGCGCCGTTGTTGAGCGTCGGCAATATGGCGTTCGGCGTTCATCGCCATCTTTTTCCGAGCATCATTGTTTCATTCATCAAAAACAAGCAACCTTATGAGATCACTTACCATCGGCATCGGACTCGTTGTGCTCGCCGGTTTTCTGTTTATGAAAGGCTGTTCTTCCTACAACACCTTTGTTGACAAGGAAGAGAATGTAGAAAACGCCTGGAGCAAAGTACAGAGCGCTTATCAACGCCGCTCCGATCTTATTGAAAATCTGGTGGCCACCGTCAAAGGCGCCGCTCAGTTTGAACAAAAAACGCTGACCGACATTGCCAACGCCCGCGCCAATGCTACGAGTGTCAAGATTGATCCGAGCAACCTGACGCCGGAAAAAATGGAGCAATTCCAGCAGGCGCAATCGCAGTTGTCGCAAAGCTTAGGCCGCCTGTTGATGGTGACGGAAAATTATCCCGAACTGAAGGCCAACCAGAACTTTCTGGAGTTGCAATCGCAATTGGAAGGCACCGAGAACCGCGTAAAAGTAGAGCGCGACAAATTCAATGACGTGGTTACCGACTTCAACAAAAGCGTGCGCCGTTTCCCCAACAGCCTCTTTGCCGGCATGTTCGGTTTTTCACAAAAGGCTCAGTTTGAGGCGGAACAAAGCGCGCAAAGCGCTCCGAAAGTCAATTTTGAATGACCCGGCTGTTCAGCACCGAAGAAGAAGCGCGCATCATTGACGCCATTCGCGAGGCCGAGCAACAAACCTCCGGCGAGGTGCGGGTGCATGTGGAAAAAAACCTGCGCGGCGATGCTATGAAGGAAGCCATACGTACCTTCCGCAAGCTCGGTATGCACCGCACGGCCCAACGCAACGGCGTGCTGATTTTTTTGGCGCCCGAACGCCGGGAATTGGTCATCATCGGCGATGAAGGTATAGATGCCGTGGTGCCCGCAGGCTTTTGGGATGCCGAGCGCGATCTGATGCTCGACCATTTTCGCCGGGGTGAGATGTGCGCCGGAGTCTGCGCCGCAATTGCCGGCGTAGGCGAAAAATTGAAAGCGCATTTTCCTTTCGCAAAGGATGATACCAACGAACTTTCGGACGAGATTTCTTACGGAAACTAATGAAAAGCGCCGCAGATCGCTCGCCGGTCTGTGGCGCTTTATCTGCACAAAAAACGAATGCCCCAACACAAAAAAAACACACCATGTCACTCCGCCTTACGGTTTTGCTCTTTTTGTCGGTACTCAGCCTGAGCGCGCTTCAGGCCAAAGAACCGCCTGCGCGCCCCAATCCGCCGCGGTTGGTCAATGACTTTGTCGGGCTGCTCGACGGCGGCCAGGCTGATGCGCTGGAACGCAAACTCGTTGCCTACAACGACTCCACCTCCACACAGATAGCAGTGGTCATTGAATCCACGATTGACGGCGACGACGTGTTCGATTATTCGTACCGCCTGGCGAGGGCATGGGGCATAGGTCAAAAAGAAAAAGACAACGGCATTCTCATTTTTGTGGCGTTTGAAGACCGCAAACTCTACATCGTCACGGGCTACGGGGCCGAGGGTTTCCTGCCCGATGCCATGGCCAAACGCATCATCGAAAACATCATCAAGCCCGCTTTCCGGGAAGGACGCTACTACCCCGGCCTCGACGAAGCTGCCAACATCATTATGCAATTAGGCTCCGGCGAATACACCGCCGAGCCGCGCAAGGAAGGTGGCGGCGGCTTTCCCTGGATGACCATTCTCATCATACTGGCGCTGCTCATTTTCCTGTCCATGTTTATGGGTCAGGGCGGCAACCATCACCGCAATGACGATGACGACGACGGCGGTTACTGGCGCGGCGGCCGCTACGACATGGGGCCGAGACCACGAGGCGGCTGGGTCATATTTCCCGGCGGCGGTGGCGGCGGCGGTGGCTGGAACAGCGGTGGTGGAGGCGGCGGATTCGGAGGGTTCGGCGGCGGCGATTTTGGCGGCGGCGGGGCCGGAGGAAGCTGGTAAAAAAAACATCCCGGACTTTGGCCGCAGTCAAAGTCCGGGATGCCCGAAAATGGATCAAACTCCAGATTAATCCAAATACAATTCAAACTCTACGCGGCGGTTTTGGTCGCGGCCTGCTTTGTAGCGATTATCAGCTATCGGTTTAGATTCACCGAAGCCCTGGTGAGACATGCGTCCTGATGCAACGCCTTTAGCCACCAAATAGTCGTAGCAAGTTTTTGCGCGGCCTTCAGAGAGCGTCTGGTTGGCGGGGGCTTCGCCGATGCTGTCTGTATGCCCGCTGATGCGGAGTTTGTAATCAGGATATTTTTTCATCAGACCGGCCACCTGATCGAGGATCGGGAAGGAAGTCTGAAGCAGGCTGGTTTTGCCGGTTTCAAACTGCACGTTTTTGATGGCGAGGTCAATCACGGCTTTGTCTTCCTGAGAAATCACAGGGCAGCCGTTGTTGGAAGCCGGGCCGGGAGAATCCGGGCACTTGTCGGCCTTATCTGCAATGCCGTCGCCGTCGCGGTCGGGGCAACCTCTGAAAGCAGCCAAACCTTTTTGATCGGGACACTCATCGTCTTTGTCGGCTATGCCGTCGCCATCGCGGTCGGGGCAGCCTTTGGTAGCAGCCGGACCTTTCTGATCGGGGCAGGCATCGTCTTTGTCTTCAATGCCGTCGCCGTCGCGGTCGGTGATCGGGCAACCCATATTGGATGCCGGGCCTGCCTGGTCGGGACACTTGTCATCTTTATCGGCTATGCCGTCGTTGTCGCGGTCGGGGCAGCCCTTGAGTGCCTGCGAGCCTGCCTGAGTGGGGCAGTCGTCTTTATCGTCAGCTAAGCCGTCGCCGTCTGTATCCGGGCAACCGGAGTGAATGGCCACGCCGGCTACGTCAGGACAGCGGTCTTGCGCGTCGGGAATGCCGTCGCCGTCGCGGTCTGAAACAGCGGGCGTTTTATCAACAGCGTCTCCAAATGTAATCATCAGGCCGAAGCCCGCCATTACATCGTTGCGCAGGTCTTTAAAACCCAGGCGGTACTCTGCTTTGGTTGTAAAATAAGCGTTATTGGCAAGCCTGAAGTTCAGCCCCACGCCCAGCGGAGCAGAGAAGTAGAGATCATCCCAATTTTGACTTACAGCGCCCAGGCCGGCATACAAATAAGGATAAAGAAAAGAGCGCTGACGGAAATATTTAAGTTGCAAAGTCGCATCCAAACTGAACATAGCATCATTGTGATAAGCGCCCTGATTGTTGGTGGGAAAGTCTGCAACCCCATATCGAAGCGGCACCCCCAGACTCAAAACATTGCCCAGAGAATGAATGTATTCCACCTCCGCGCCGGTGCGAAAATCCGCCCTGAGCATTTTATCAGTGAGTGGAAATTGAAAGTTGGTGCGGGTTAATCTAGCTGCGAACCCGCTGGGAGCAGTTTGCCCCCAAATTGCCGTTTGGCCTAAGAGCATGGCCAAGGCAAAGAAGATAATCGTCCTCTTCATGTTGTTTTGTTTTGTTTGAATAAGAAAAAAGGCGCTTGAAGTTACGAAAGTTTTCCTTTAACCATCCAAGCCTCTGCCTTCTTTGACGATCTTACCTTCTTTAAGTAACATTTTCATCATGCGGTCGAGGATGCCGTTGATGAACTCTTTGCTCTTCTCGGTGCTGTATTGTTTAGAAATTTCGAGGAATTCGTTGAGCGTCACTTTGGTGGGAATAGTGGGGAAATTCAACAATTCGCAGATGGCCATTTTGAGCAAAATCATGTCCACTACGGCTACGCGGTCGGCATCCCAGTTTTGCAACATGGGTTCTATCATGCCGAAATACTGCTGCTCATTTCGGGCGAGTTGCCGGAGCATTTCTTCCCCAAACTCAACGGTAGCTTCCCGCGAAGGGCGAAACTCCTCCATGAAATCAGGCTGGGCAGGCAGTGCGCGAATCGTTTTTTTCATGGCGCCTACAATCAACGATTCATCGTCGGTCCACAGCGGGTACGAGTCTTCAATGGTGTCGTTGAAGATTTCGTTGGCCAAGCACATTTTGTACAAATGGATCAGTATGCCGATGTGGTCTTCGCGAGTGGGGGCCTCCAGCAACAGGTATTTTTCGTATTCGGGGGTTTTGGCCAGTTCTGTGTATAGCTGCCGCACCTTGTCTTCATCGGCCGCTTTTTCCAGTTTGTGCGCCCGCAGCGCCCGCTGAAATTCAGCATGTTTGGTCAACGACTGCACCAATTCGTTTTGGCTGAGCAGCGGCCTGAATGCGCGGTCTTCATCGCTGGGGCGCAATTTGGCTTTGCGGCGCGCGTGGTCGGCCTCTGCGTACTCGGCAATTTTTACCACATACAGCAGGTTGAGCAGGTACAACTCGAAGGAATGTCGAATATTAGCTCTGTACAATTTCATTACATCATCTGCGCTGAGCTGTTCATCCCGGCTTTGGGCGTACAGCGCCTGCATCACTTTTACACGGACATTCCTTCTGCTTAACATACAAATTTGGATAAGAACTTTAGAGGCGGCAAAGATGCTGTTTATTATCGAATATAGTCGGCCTTTATTTGTGCGTATTCCGGCAATTTATTGTAGTGCCATTTCATCACAATTTTGCCGTTTTTGAGCAGTAAAACCCCCGGATTGGAACGAATGATGGTTTTGAGCATGATGTCGTCGGCCTTGTACAAGGGGTATTGCCCGATGCCGGCGACTTCACCAAAGGATTTCAGCGTTTCAGCATCGGTATAAGCTACCACAGAGCGCAGATTGACGCCGTCTTTGGCAGCCGCGGCGGCCAGCGTGGCGATCTTGCCTTTCCATTTTTCCAAATATTCAGGTTTGTTGTAGAGCTTGTAGCCCACCACGAGGAAGTTGTAACCCTGGTCTTCGAGGATTTCGTACGTCACATCCGAGTCGTCGCCGGCCATGATGTTGAAATCGCTGATTTTGCTGGGCTTAAGGATGCGTTTTTCTACTTTCACATCGTCGCCCTTGCGGATGGTATCCCACACAAAAGGCTCAGACTGAATCTGTTCAAAATTCCATTCTTCTTTGGAGTACTTTTCGTACTCTTTCAAAAACTGGTCGTAAGCGATGGTTTTTACCTCGCCGCTTTTTTTGTTGGTCAGCTCGTACGCTGTGATTTCCACGTTATTTTGGGCTTCCATTTCCAGATTTTTCTGCTGTGCGATGTTGACGCCCACTTTGAACGGCCGGAAATCAAGATGCGGTTCGTTCCAGAGGTAGTTGTTCATGTTGTACACCAACAACAACACGGTGGAGGCCGCCACGATGATGTTGCGCACTTTGGGGCTGAACAACTGGTGTTTGCGGCGGAACATGAGTACAAACAAAATGGCCGGCACCATCAAAAAGACGTCTTTGAGGAAGGAGGTTTTGGGCTTGAGTTTGATGAAATCGCCGAAGCAACCGCAATCGGTCACTTTCATGTTGGTTTCCACAAATTCGCCCCACTTGCTGAATTCAAAGAAGTTGACGCCCGCCGGTACATAGCCCGTCAGGTAGGTAAAGCCGGTCAGCGCCGTGAAGAACAGCACCAACAGGAAAAACAACCAGGCCGTAAGTCCGCGCATGGCCCCGAGGATCAGCATAACGCCCAGCACCATCTCAAACACGATCATAAACACTGAAAACCCTACTGAAAACTGCGACAGCCAAGGGAACAGTGCCGCCAAACCATCCCAGCCTGCGCCGGAAAACGTGGCGTTGAATTCAGCAAAATACTGCTCCAATTTGAAAGCAGTACCCATGGGATCCACAGCTTTTACAAAGCCGGAAAAGAGGAACAGCCCGCCGCAGAAGTTTTGCAAAAAACTGAGCCACCAGGTGGTGATGCGCTTGGGCCACACTACCTTCATTACAACGGTGAGCACGGCGGCGACAATGGCAATAACGAGTACGAGCGTGAGAATGGTCATGATTGAAATGATTTATTGTCTGGCTTCATCTATCTTGATGAGCGCAAAAATAGCATAGTTGATGATATCTTTATAATTGGCGTCTAAGCCTTCCGATACAAGGGTGCGGCCCTCGTTGTCTTCGATCTGTTTGATGCGCAGGAGTTTCACCAAAATCAGGTCGGTATAGGAAGAGGAACGCATATCGCGCCACACTTCGCCATAGTCGTCGTTTTTCGATTCGAGCAGTTGCAAGGTTTCCCGTACATAGCGGTCGTAGAGAACCTGCACTTCCTGCCCGTCCATTTCGATGGGGGCATCGGGCGGCAGTTGCAACTGAATGAGCGACATGATGCAGTAGTTGACGATGCCGATGAACTCGGATTCGACGGAGTCTGCTACTTTTTGGTAGCCTTTTTCCTCAATGGTGCGTATGCGGCGGGCTTTGATGAAAAGCTGGTCGGTGAGGCTGGCCGGGCGCAGGATACGCCAGGATGTGCCGTAGTCTCTGTTCTTGTTGACAAACAGCGCTTTGCATCTTGAAAAAACAGCCTGAAATTGCTCGATGGTCTTTTGCACGAGGCGAATTTTGCGACAAAGATAGGGTTTTGGTGTAATTTTTAATAATGGTTCGCCCTCAGTCGTCTGCCCGACAACCTGCGTTTCACATATTCGCCGTAAGTTTGTTGCCTTATTGATCATTTACCCGGAAGGGAATCATCCATTCATCCACCAAACAACTGTTATTATGCGATTGCTCTCATTTTTTGCAGTGCTGTCCCTTTCAGCGCTCATGCTTGCTATGGCAGGCTGCAACACCTCCTCGCGGGTAAGCGCGGGAGACAAAGGCGGGAAAGCCGGTTTCGACATCCCGTATGAAAAATACACCCTCAAAAACGGCCTCGACGTCATTCTGCACAAAGACGCCTCCGATCCCATTGTGGCGATCGCCGTGCTGTTTCATGTCGGTTCCAACCGCGAAGTGCCCGGCCGCACCGGCTTTGCGCACTTCTTCGAACACATGTTGTTTCAAAATTCTGAAAACGTAGGCAAAGGCCAGTTTTTCAAAACGATCAACGAACTCGGCGGCGATTTCAACGGCGGCACCTCCAACGACTTCACCGTTTATTACGAAACCGTGCCCAAAGATGCCCTCGAAAAAATCCTCTGGATGGAGAGCGACCGCATGGGCTTCCTTATCAATACCGTAACGGTGCCGGTGTTGGAAAACGAAAAGGAAGTGGTGAAAAACGAAAAACGCCAGCGCGTGGACAACGTGCCCTACGGCCACACTTCTTACGTCATAGACAAGGCCATGTACCCCGCCGACCACCCCTACAACTGGCAGGTCATCGGCAGCCTGGAAGACCTTCAGGCCGCTACAATTGACGATGTGAAGGATTTTTATGAAAAATGGTACGGCCCCAACAACGCCACCATGGTCATTGCCGGCGATATTGACATTGCCCAAACCAAAAAGTGGATAGACCGCTACTTCGCTGAAATTCCGGCCAAAGCCAAAGTGGAAAACCTCCAGCCACGCCTCGGCAAATTGGACGGTGTGAAGCGCCTCATGCACGAAGACAATTTTGCCCAGGTGCCCGAAATGCGCATGGTTTGGCCCACCGTACAGGACGGCCACCCCGACTCGTATGCGCTTCAGTACCTCGGCGAACTGCTCTCCGACGGCAAACGCGCTCCTTTGTACAAAGAGTTGGTAGAAAAACGCAAAGTGGCCGCTTCGCCGGGCGCTTCCAACCGCACCCTCGAAATTGCAGGCAATTTCAGCATTGTGGTAAGGGCCAATGCAGGCGTGGACCTCGACGATGCTTATGCCGGCACCATGGACGCGCTCAAGGCTTTTGAACAAAGTGAAATTGACGACAAAGACATGGAGCGCATTAAAAACTCATTGGAAACTAATTTTTACAACGGTCTTTCCAGTGTGTTTTTCAAAGCCTTCCAGTTGGCTTCCGCCAATGAATACAACGGCAGCCCCGAAGCCCTCAAAACCGAAATTGCCAAAACACTGGCTGTCACCAAAGAGGATGTGAAGCGCGTTTATGACAAATACATCAAAAACCAGCCCTACATTCTCACCAGTTTTGTACCCAAAGGCAAGCCGGAATTAGCCGTTGCCAACTCCGCCAAAGCTGAAGTAGTGGAAGAACCCGTCGTGCAGGGCGCAGAAGCCGCGCCGATGGAAGAAACTGAGGCAGAATTTAAGCGCACGCCCTCCAAAATTGATCGCACGGCAATTCCGCCCCTCGGCGAAGCGCCGGTTATCAATATCCCAACGGTATGGAGCAAAGACTTGTCCAACTCCATGAAAGTACTGGGCATCGAAAACGCCGAACTGCCATTGGTCAGCTTCAGCTTGCGCATCAAAGGCGGCATGTTGCAGGAGTCTCCCGCTACCATCGGCGTATCCAACCTGCTGACCGACCTGATGATGGAAGGCACGAAAAACAAAACGCCGGAAGAACTGCAAGACGCCATCGGGCAGTTGGGCGCATCTATCAGTATGAGCGCCGGCTCGGAATTCATCAGCCTGTCGGGCAATTGCTTAGCGCGCAATTTTGATGCAGTGATGGCTTTGGCCACCGAGATTTTGCTGGAACCGCGCTGGGATGCCGCCGAATTCGACCGCCTGAAAACAGCCGCTCTCAACCGCATCAAACAACAGGCCGGCCAGCCCAACGCCATTTCCGGCAATGTTTTCAACAAGCTCATGTATGGCCAAAGCAGCATCCTTTCTTATTCTCCGCTCGGCACAACCGCATCGGTAGAGCGCATCACCATAGACGATCTGAAAATGTACTACCAAAAGAATTTCAGCCCCAATCTGGCTGCATTTCATGTGGTAGGAGCCGTAAACCAGGCGCAGGTCAACAGTGCATTGATGAGCATTGAGCAAAAATGGGCCAATAAAAACGCTGCGGTGCCTGCTGTTCCAGATGCCCGCCAGATCAGCAAACCGGTTATTTATTTTGTGGACATACCCGGTTCCAAGCAGTCGGTGGTTCGTTTGGGCGCGCCTTTGGTTAAAGGCAACCACCCCGACTATTTCGCTGCCTCGGTGGTGAACGACAAATTGGGATCAGGCTCGGGCGGCATTTTGTTCCAGCGCCTCCGCGAAGAACGCGGCTATACCTACGGCGCCAATTCCAGCGTGCCGCGCCGCATGAGTCAGGGATTTTTCACTGCTTTCTCCAGCGTGCGCGCCAATGTGACCAAAGAATCGGTGCAGTTGTTCCGCGAAATCATGCAGGGCTACAAAGATGAATACAAACAGGAATACTTAGACGTAACGCGCACCGCCATGCTGCGCAGCAATGCACTGGCCTTTGAAACGCTGGGCAACAAAATGGGTATTCTACTGAATATGAGCACCTTCGGGCTGCCGGCAGACTACGTCAAACAGGAGGAAAAACAACTGATGTCCATGACGCTCGATCAGGCGAAAGCCACCATCGGCAAGTACATGAACCCCAACAAGATGTTTTACCTCATCGTGGGCGATGCTGCTACACAGGCGCCGCTGCTCAAAGAGCTTGGTTTTGCCGATGTCATCATGTTGGACCGCGACGGCAACGTGGTGAATAACTAATCGCGACAAGCAATTGGGTTCACCCCTGTTTAGTTTTGGGCGAACACCACGATGAATTTGGCTACAAGTAGCTGTTTATGAAACATATAGGCACATAGAGCACATAGTACCAACCCTATGTGAACTATGTGCCTATTGTGTTTTAAAACAAATGGCGCGGGATGCCGCCCTCTCATTCAGGCATCTGCCTGAAAATCATCTTCGTCCGTATTGGTCAGCCAGCGTTTGAAATGCGGCGACCGCTCAGCACTCACCACCACCTCTTCTTCGGAAGACGGCGACAACACGATCTTGACCCTGCTCTTGGAATGTGCGTGCATTTCGCGAATGGCCGCCACGGAAATGATGAACTGCCGGTTGATGCGAAAAAATGTAGTGGGATCGAGCAGTTGCTCTAATTTATCCATCGTAAAATCAATGGCATAGCGCTTTCCGTTTGTGGCTACCAGATAGGTGATTTTGTTTTGCGAAAAATAATACGCCGCCTCGGAAGCATCCACCACTTTCATCGTAGAACCGCTGCGGATGAGAAACCGGCGCGGCGCCCGAACCTGTGGAATTAAATCGGCAAGCGACTGATAATCCGGGGTTTGCGCTGCCGTCATGCGTTGGTATTTGGCCAAAGCCTGCCGAAGTTCTTCCACTTTGACGGGCTTGAGCAGGTAGTCTATGGTGTGATGTTTGAAAGCCTGAATGGCGTACTGATCGTAAGCTGTGGAAAAAATGACCGGGCTTTGCACCTGAAATCTGGAAAAAATCTCGAACGCCGAGCCGTCGCTCAGGTGGATGTCCATGAAAATCAAATCGGGTTGGGGATGATTTTTCAACCAGGCCACAGCCGATTCAATCCCGTCGGCACGGCCCGAAATAACAGCGCCCGGCTCGCAGTCTGAAATGAGTTTTTGGAGGCGGCGGGCGGCCATGTCTTCGTCTTCGATGATGAAAATATTCATGACGGTTCGGTTGAAATGATGGGAATACCAACGCGAAAAAAGTGCTCGGTTTGTTCGATGCGAACTTCTTTCTCTGTGAGCAATTCGTAGCGTTTTACGATGTTTTTCAAACCCATGCCGGTCGAATCGGGGCGGCTGATGCGGGGTTGCAGGCTGTTTTCGACCATCCAATAATCTCCCTCGGCATAGATGCGCATGTACAGTGGTTTGGAGGCAGAAACGATGTTGTGCTTGACGGCGTTTTCCACCAGCAATTGCAGGGCCAGCGGCACAATGTACCCTTCCGTGGGTCGAAGCGTTATTTCCACCCGGAGGTTGTCGCCGTAGCGTTTGTGCAGCAAAAAGAGGTAGCTGTCCAACACATTTAATTCTTCCTCCAGCGCAATGAGGTCTTTCTCTCTGTATTGCAGGATATTGCGAAAGAAATCCGAGAGTTTTTCCACATACTCGACGGCCAAATCCGGCGCTTCCTCAATGAGCGAGGTAAGGGTGTTGAAACTGTTGAACAGAAAATGCGGATTGATCTGATTTTTCAACACTTCTAAGCGATTTTCCACTTGCTCTTTTTTGCGGGCTTCCTCTATGCGCAAGCGTTCGTCGCGGCGGCGCATCCACCAGATAAACAAGGCCGTAAGCGCCGTAACAAAAGGCAGTAAAAACCAGCCCTCTTTCCAAAACGGATTGCGGATGACGAAGACATAACTAACAACTTCAGTGTCTTCAAAAACCTCATCCATGCCGGCAGTCACCTCGAAGGTGTAAGTTCCGGGCGGCAGGTTGGGGAAAGTGGCCTGGCGGTCGGCGGTGTAAATCCAATCGCGGCTGAACCCCGACAAGCGATACCGATACCGCACGCGTTCGGGGTCGGTGTGCCAGATGCCGGAGTAGCTGAATACCAAGTTGTTTTCGTTGTAAGAAAATTTGTTTTTGCGCTCAAAATCAACAGGTTGAAATGACACAGACACCTGATTGAGCACTGTTTTCGGATAGGCCGAGCGAGTGGCGCCGAGGGGAGTGTATCGCCAGAGGCCCGTGGAAGTGCCGATCCAGATTTGGCCGCTTTTGTCGGTAGTGGAGGCGTTCAAATTGGGGTCAAAATCGGTGAGGCCGGCTGCTTCTTCAAAGTGAAAAAAGCGGGTGCCGGCGGGATCCAGCAGGTCTAAGCCGTTGCGATGCGCCAGCAAAATCATGCCCGCCGTGTCGGTTCTGATGAGGGCCACACCTTTGCCTTTGAGGCCGTCGGCATATTTATAATGATGAAAGTGCCGCCCGTCGAACGAGAACAGGCCGTCTTTGGCGGTGGTGAACCATATATGGCCGCGGCGGTCTTCGGCAAAAGAGTAAATGGCGTGCAGAGGCAGGCTGTCATTGGACTGCGTCACTGCCGTTCTGAACTGCGATATGCGGTCTTTGTCCAACATACTGATGCCCTGCCCGTCGGTGCCGAACCAAATCCGGCGGCGGGAATCGGTGAAAGCCGAGTAAATAAAATTGGCGCCCAAGCCATTGGCCTGCCGGTAATTGCGCAACATGAAGGGCGCCTGAGCCGGGTTATCGGCATCCAAAACATATTCTGAAACCCCGCCCAATGTAGCCGCCCAGATGCGCCGGCCGGTTCCTGTCAGACTCAAAACGCTGTTGTTGGCCAAGCCTTGCCCTTCGTCCAATAAGATCGGTGTCCCATCGCCGGAAGGCAAAAAAAGCAGTCCCTGACCAAAGGTACCCGCCCAGATATTGGCCTCGGCATCTTCGTATAAACTAATGATATTAAAGATTTTAAGCGCCGAAATTTGCTCCCACTCCGCCCGATGACTGCCGTACAAACTGCGCCGCCACAATCCTTGCGGCGTACCGATCCAGAGACGGTTGCGGCTGTCGGCCAACACGGTTTGCACATTGTCGGCAGGCGTGGACAAGTGCGCGATTTGCAAATTGGCGGCGTAGAAAAACGGTTCGTTGGTGAGCACGCTCAAGTGGCCCTCACTGCCAAAGTGCAGGGCTGTAATTTTGGAGCGGGGCAGGCCGGCATCGCCATTGATTCTACTCAGGCGGCCGCCATTCAGCTCGTAACGAAACAAGCCCTCGCCCTCCGTTCCGATCCACAATTCGCGGCCCGGCAGCATGGCCAAAGCCGAGATTACGCCGTTCGACCAGGGCATTTCCATGCAAAAAAACTGCGCTGCCGCCGGGTGGTACATCGCCACGCCGCCGTCGTGCATGCCTGCCCAGATTTGCCCCCGCTCATCAGAGAGCAGCGCCGTCACAATGGGGTCGGGCAAGCCTTGTTCTGTGCTCAGCACCTCTATTTTTTTCTGATTTTTCACAAAGCTGCAAACGGCAATTCCGGCATCGGTGCCCGCCCAGATACGGCCCCCGGCATCTCGCGCGATGCAATACACATCATTGCTGGGCAATCCGTCGTCGAGGTTGATGTTGTAAATATGGTGTCCATCGTAGCGATACAAGCCCTCGCCGTAGGTGGCCATCCAAAGTGTGCCGTCGTTGCTTTCCGCAAATCCGGTGACCGGCGCTGAAGGCAGCCCTTCTTCCGGCTCCCACCTTCGCAAGATGCCGTCGCTGCCCAAACGAGCGATGAGGCCGTTTTTGAAGCCCGCCCAAAGCAGTCCGTTTCGATCTGTATAGAGTGCCGTAACTTTGTTTTTTGTCAACTGAGGATCAGATACTTGTGGTTGTTCCGCCCGTATTCCGTCAAAGCGCAACAGTCCGGCATCGGCACCCAGCCAAAGATACCCGTGTTGGTCGGAGGCAACTGCTCCGATGCGGAGTTCGGAAAAAGCGCCGCCGGGTTCCAGTTTTTTGAACACCGGAATTTGCGCACCGACAGACACTGCACACAACAGGCAGCAGGCCGGCAAAAGCGCCCGACTATGATTTGGCAAGAACAGCTTCAACGGAAATCTGGATTTCTTCGGCTATTTTTTGATACACCACTCTGGGAATGGAGATGTTGTATTCTTCAAGCAGTACGGAGAACTGGGCGTGCGCCGTCATGCCTTTTTTATCGGTCACAATGTTCACCTTGATGATGCGCTCCTGCTCGACGCCGTGCAAAGAGAGTTTGCCTTTGGCGCGAACGACATATTCGCCAGGCTGTGTCAAATCGGTTGATTCTATAATTTTTCCAGTAAAGACAGCCTTCGGAAAACGGGTGCTTTCCATGTAGTTTTCGTTAAAATGCTCGCGTTGCAAGGCGCTGTTAAAACCCTGAAACGACTGCATGGGCACGCTGAAAGCAAAAGTGCGCCGGGCAGCATCCAGCACGCCGCTGAGTTCTTTGGAGGCCGCTTCTATGAGTTCGAGCGGGGCCTCGGAACGAAAGGTAATGCGCCCGGAAGTGGTTTTGAAAATGCCCGTTTGTGCGACACTTTCCAAAGAAAGGCACAGCCCAATGGCTATAAAAATGGGAAGCAAGAAGTTTTTCATAGGCCAAATTTGAGCAAATTCGGCAGCCCGGGAAAAAATATGTTGACTCAATCGGGAAAATGGCAGGCTGAAACCGGCTGGCCCCGGTTCAGACTCCGTTTTTCCCGGTTCGGTTTATCTTATTTGCGGGTACGCCGGCGCCGGGCTTATGTTTGCAGCGAGTTTTGAAAATTGAACGCATGAACGCAGTTTCCAGATTTTCCATAGCGGGTTGGTGTATAGCGCTTACCATACTTCTCTCTTCTGCACTGTTACCGGGCTGCAAACACGAGCCTTTTGCCACCGACATTACAGACCCCGGCGACACCACAAACGTCAACCCCGGCACGCCCTGCGATCCTCAGGTAGTGTATTTTGAAACGCAGGTGCTGCCCATTTTGCAGTCCAATTGCGCCCTGAGCGGCTGCCATGACGAGGCATCTCATGAGGAAGGCATCATCCTTACCTCCTTCACCCGCGTGATGCAAACCGCCGACATCCGGCCCGGCAATGCCTCCCGCAGCGATCTGTACGAAGTATTGGTAGAAACCAGAGCCGATAAAAAAATGCCGCCGCCGCCCAGAGCCGGCCTCACTCAGGCACAGATCAGCCTCGTTGCCAACTGGATCAATCAGGGCGCCAAAAATCTGCGCTGCGATGCCGGAGCCGGCCCCTGCACCACTACCGACAGAAGCTGGGCGCAGCATATACGGCCCATTATTCAGACCTATTGTTTGGGTTGCCATAGCGGAACGACTCCCGGCGCGGGTTTGAATTTCAGCACACATACAGGCGTGGCCGCCGCTACCACAAACGGCAGGCTGTACGGCGCCATCAATCACCAACAAGGCTATGCAGCCATGCCGCCCACCGGCACGAAAATGCCGGAGTGCCAGATCATGCAGATAAAATCGTGGATAGATGCAGGGGCGCCCAATAACTAATGCGCAGGAAAATGCGTTTACTGTGCCAAAAAACAGAACGATCAATGAAATCACCGACCATCCTGCTGCTTTTGTCCGGCTTGTTCCTTGCCGGCTGCTATTATGACAACGAAGAGGATTTGTATCCTTCCAATTGCAACACCGACAGCGTGACGTATTCCGGCGACGTTGCTCCCATCATTTCTACCAATTGTTTAGTGTGCCACAGTACGGCCGCCAATTTGGGCAACGTGCGATTGGAAGGCTACACTGCTCTGAAAACCTATGTGACCAACGGCAAGCTTTTGGGCGCCATCAAGCATCAATCGGGTTTCTCGGCCATGCCGCAAAACGCACCGAAACTCTCGGCCTGCAACATTGCCAAAATCCAGAAATGGGTGGACGACGGCGCATTGGATAATTAAGACAACAGCTTGTGGCTTGAAGCCTGTAGCTTGTGACCGTTCCTGCATCCAAAAAAAGTCAATCAGATGAAAAAAATACTGCTCATTCTCATCGCCATAGCAGCGGTGGCAGGCGCAGCCGGCGGGTACTACCTGTGGAACAAGCCGCACCAAAACATGTCGAAGGCAGATGCCGCTTACGCGCTGGAAGCCAATGCTTTATTCATGGAATACGAAAGCGATGAGGCTGCCGCCAATGCTAAATACCTCTCCAAAATCGTGGAAGTGAAAGGCGAGGTATCGCAAGTGCTGGAGGGTGAAAACACCACCGTAGTACTGGCCACGGAAAACGGCATTTTCGGCGTCAAATGTGAATTGGACCCGCACAGCAAAGTCGAGTTTCCAAGTTACAAAGCAGGAGATCAGGTAGCTCTGAAAGGCGAGTGTACCGGGTTTCTGGGCGATGTGGTGCTGGTGCGCTGCGTGCCTTCTGAGCGGTAAGCCGGTAGGCGGTGGGCGGTGGGCGGTTCCTCTCGCGACTGCCCACCGCATCCTACGCTTTGCACTGCCGACTGAACGCTCTACTCTTAGAGCCGCCGACCGAATACCGCATACTGCCCACTGAGAAACCGCCAACCGAATAAGTAAACAATCAACGCTCAATAAACCATGCAAAAATTCTCATTTCTCCTCGCAGCCATGCTGCTGACAACCCTCAGCCTCCCGGCACAGAAGTACTTCACCCGCGAAGGCAAAGTGTCCTTCTTTTCCAGCACGCCGATGGAAAACATCGAAGCGCACAACGAGCAAGGCACCGCCGTATTGGACCTGAGTAACGGCAACATCGAATTTGCCGTACTCATCAAAGCATTCCGCTTTGAGAAGGCCCTCATGCAGGAGCACTTCAACGAAAACTACATGGAAAGCACCAAGTATCCCAAGGCCAATTTCAAAGGACAGGTGCTTGATTTTGGCAAAATAAATCTGAAAAAAGACGGCACCGTGACCCTCAAAGTGAAAGGCACGCTCACCATCAAAGACGTGACCAAAAACGTGGAAACCGAAGCCGTTTTTGTGGTGGCCAAAGGAGCGCTCAGCGCCAAGTCGGCCTTCAAAGTGGCCGTTGCCGATTACAACATCAGCATCCCGAAATTGGTGGCCGACAAAATTGCCAAAACCGTGGACATCAAAGTGGACGCCGCTCTGGCTCCGCTCAATAAATAATTGCTCCGACGCCGATTGTATCAAAGCCTGCCCGAAAAGGATCATTCCAACGGGCAGGCTTTGTTCGTTTTCTCCGTTAGTAGTGGGGCAAAAATAAAGTGTTCATTTTCTTTAGGCCAAAGGATTAGATAAGACACTTAAAATGAAACGTTTACTTATCTAATCCTTTGGCGAAAATGATCACTTTATTTTTTTTATCGCCCCTTATTTTACTTTTGTTTTCGATTTACTTCTCCAACCATAAAATCCGAACGCAGCTATGTTCTTCCAACGCTTACCAATTTTCGTCCTCCTCTTTGCCGCCGCCCTGACGCTCAATGCTCAGGACGATCTCCTCTCCCTGCTCGGCGACGACGACAAGGAAATCAACTTTGCCAACGCCGCCTTCAAAACCAACCGGGTCATCAACCTGCACTCGCTGGAAAATACCGCTCCGGGCGTACTCGATTTCAAAATCTCCCACCGCTTCGGCACGCTCAACGGCGGCTTCTACGAAATGTTCGGCCTGGACAATGCCACCATTCGCCTCGGCCTCGATCTCGGCATCACCGACAACCTCGCAGTAGGCCTGGGCCGCAGCAGCTACGAAAAAACCTACGACGGCTTCATCAAATACAAATTCCTGCGCCAAAGCACCGGCGCCCGCAACATGCCCGTCACCGCCGCCGTGGTTGCCACCGCCGCCATCCAAACCCTCCGCTGGCCCGATCCCGACCGCGAAAACCTCTTCACCTCGCGCCTGTACTACACCTGGCAGCTCATCGTAGGCCGCAAATTCAACGACAATTTCAGCCTCCAGCTCTCCCCTACCCTCGTGCATCGCAACCTCGTGCGCACCCGCGACGAGAAAAACGACGTGCCGGCCCTCGGCATCTCCGGGCGCTATAAACTCAACAAGCGCATCGCCCTCAACGCCGAGTACATCTATGTGATGCCCAATACCTTAGCTCCTGAATTTAAAAATGCGCTCTCCATCGGCTTCGACATAGAAACCGGCGGCCACGTTTTCCAATTGCACCTCACCAACGCCACTTCCATGATCGAACGCGGCTTCGTAGCCGAAAACACCAATACCTGGGGCAACGGAGGCATACATTTCGGCTTCAATATTTCCAGGGTGTTCACTTTGTGGGAGCCGAAGTAGGCAGGGGGTAGTCGGGCCTTTTCATGGTGGCACAATAGTTCTATCTAATCAACGTGTTTAATGAGACCGCACTCACTATCAGCGATATTATAGTGACTGCGCTGCCGACAGATCGTGTCTAAGCCTTTTTAGATGTAAACCACTTGCGATACCGGCAAAAACAGCTTAGCTTTGTAGCAAATTAGAGAATCGGATGAGTGATAGTCGCCCCTTAGTCAGTTTTGACTGGGCCATCAAAAGACTGCTGCGCCAAAAAGCCAACTATGATGTATTGGAAGGCTTCCTCACCGTGCTGCTGCGTCGGCAGATTACCATCATCAATATACCCGAATCGCAAGGCAACAAGGATGACGCAACTGACAAGGTGAACGCTGTGGACATCCTCTGCGAAAGCGAAGACAAAGAACTCATTCTCATAGAATTGCAGTACAACAGCGAGAGCAGCTATTTCCACCGGATGCTCTTCGGGGTGAGTAAGACCATCACCGACAACATGTTCGAGGGTTTCGAGTACGACAAGGTGCGCAAGGTTTATTCCATCAACATCGTCTATTTTGATCTGGGGCAGGGCAGCGACTATGTTTATCACGGTACTACCGAATTCCGGGGCATCCATACCCACGATGTCCTGCGGGTGAATGCCCGCCAAAGGGAGGTTTTTGATGTAACCGCCCCTTACGAACTCTTCCCGGAGTACTACATCATCAAAGTCAACAGCTTCGACGACGTGGCTAAGGACACGCTGGATGAATGGATTTATTACCTGAAAAACAACCGTTTGCCTGAGCATTTTACCGCCCCCGGTCTGGAGAAGGCGGAAAAAATCCTAAATTACTACGACATGAACGCAGAAGCCAAGGCATTGTACGATGCCCACATCAAAGCCCGCCGCATCTCTTATGATGTGCTGGAAACCGCCAGAATGGAAGGACGCGAAGAAGGACGCGAAGAAGAGCGTCTGTACCTTGTCCTCAATGCCTACAAGCAGGGCATCGCCATTCCGGTCATTGCGCTGATTGCCGCCATCAGCGAGGAGGAGGTGGCGCAGATACTTGGGGAGCAGGGGCTTGTGTGAGGGCTGGGGTATAAAGATTTATTTTTCAGTGTGTTGTCAGAGACAACGGAATAAGGGTAACCGGGACGCGTGGAGGCGTCCCGGTTACCAGCCATTGGTTATTTTTCATTTTTTTCGGAAGACTTGGTGTCAGCGGGGCAATAGTTCTATCTAATCAAAGTGTTTAATGAGGCCGGAAACATTTCTGCAATTTGTAAAAAAAGCGAGGCTTCCAGTCTTCTTCACTTGGCCTTTATTCTTATGGTATTTGCTGGCTATGGCAATGCTGATTTTTGGAGGCCATCACTCAAGCGCGCTGGATATTATAGTCAGTGTTATAATCGTCAGCACAGGATACGGAATGTTAATGTATTGGTTTTATCGAGTGACATTTACAATATACAAAGCCGGGCAAAAGGCATATTTGGAGTTGGATGCACATCAGATAGAAATACATGAAAACGTAAAAATTTATATCAAAGGATTTGACCTGTTCAGTCAGAAAAAATTCTTTCCTCCAAGTATTGAAAAAACCAATTACGACTTTGATGCTGCTGATTTCATTTTGACTAAAAATTCAATTGTACTCTTAGGAAAAAGCAGCGCGTTCGGTGGTTTATCGTACACCTACCCCATAGAGATTGTTATTACAAAACGCCTTACAAATATGCCTGCGGCTTCATTCATAAGCAGAGGACTGGATGGTAAAGGCAGGCTCGAAATGCGGATACAGGACGATCATTATTCCAGACCCGTCACTATCGTCATAAAGGACAGAAACCATTCCGACTACCTACTTAACTGGCTGGTTTCTAATAGCAAATCGCATCAATAATTTGCCTCCCCCCCCCAACTTCTTCCTATCTTTGCCCCACCTCACTCACCCGACACCACCATGAAGAATACCTTGCTCTTTACCGCTCTGTTTGTTTTGGCATTTCATGCATTGGCCCAAAACGCCGCCATCTACCAGGAACAATACCGCGTGCAGATACTGCGCACTGCCGAGACCATTACGCTCGACGGCAACCTGACCGAACCGGTGTGGCAAAGCGCCGAAAAAGCCGCCGACTTCTGGCAAAAATGGCCCCGCGACGACGTCAAAGCACACCTCAAAACCGAGGTGCAGTTGGCCTGGAACGACGACTACCTCTACCTCGCCGCTACCCTCTACGATACCGGTCGGCACGTCATCCAAACCCTGAAACGCGACGTGGATTTCTGGGACAGCGACGGCTTCGCATTCGTGCTCGATCCTGTGAACGAAAAAACCTACGGCTTCCTCTTCGGCGTCAGTGCGGCAGGCGTGCAAACCGAGGGCCTCCTCCAGGCCTTCGACGAGCCGGGTATGGAATGGGACAACCGGTGGTTCAGCGCCGTACAACAACATGCCGACCGCTGGACCCTCGAAATGGCCATCCCTTTCAAAACCCTGCGCTACGAGGAGGGCAAAACCGTGTGGGGCGTCAATTTTATTCGCAACGACATCAAAAACAATCAATACCACACCTGGACGCAGGTGCCGCAGCAGTACCCCGGCGTGGACTTCGGCTACATGGGCGCCTTGGTCTGGGATCAGTCGCCCCAAAAATCCAAAGGCAACATCGCCCTCATCCCCTACCTCACCGGCGGCACAAACGTGGATTTTGAAAACAAAACGCCGGCCTCCTTCACCGGGGGCCTCGGCGCTGATGCCAAAGTGGCCCTCTCGGCTGCCCTCAACCTCGACCTGACTGTCAACCCGGATTTCTCACAAATAGAAGTAGATCAACAGGTTACCAACCTCACCCGCTTCAATATCTTCTTTCCCGAACGACGCAATTTCTTCCTCGAAAACAGCGATCTCTTCGCCGGCTTCGGCGTGCCGCCCATCCGTCCGTTTTTTTCGCGCACCATCGGGTTAGATAAAAACGTGCAGCCCGTGCCCATTTTGTTCGGCGCAAGGCTCAGCGGCAATTTGGACAAAAACTGGCGCATCGGCCTCATGGACATGCAAACCGGCGGCAAAAACGGCGAACCGGCACAAAACTACTTCGCCGCAGCTTTCCAGCGCAAACTCTTCGCCCGCTCCAACATCAAGGCCATGTTCCTCAACCGGCAAGACATCGGCACAGAAAACAACGATTACCGCCGCAATGCCGACCTGGAATTTACCTACCAAAACGCCGCCGGCAACTGGACCGGCTGGAGCGGCTATCACAAGTCCTTTCAGCCCGGCTCAAAAGGGCAGGACGCTTTTTTCAACGCAGGCATCTGGCACAATGGCCGCCGTTTCAGCACCATAGTGGACGTGCTGAGCATGGGCAGCAATTACCGCGCCGACATGGGCTTCATAGAACGCATCGAAAACTACGACGCCGAACGCGATTCCGTCATCCGGCTGGGATTCACTTATATTTTCAACGAGTCCAATTACGTCATCTTCCCGCGCAACAGCAAGCTCATCAATACCCACTCCTTCGGCATCGAAACCTTTTTGGTCTATAATCCCGACGACAGTTTCAACGAGCGCTTCAATCGCTGGCGGTACTTCATCGAGTTCAAAAAGCGCAGCGAACTACAATTCCGGGTGGACAACAACCTCGTGGCCCTGCAATTCCCCTTCTCCTTCACCGACGGCGCCCCGCTGCCCCGAAGCCGCTACGACAACTACCGCCTCAATGTGGAGTATGAATCCGACGGCCGAAAAACTTTCTCCTGGGAAATCGCCGCCGAACACTGGCCCTCCTTTTACACCGGCACGCTCACCACCCTCAGCGCCGGGCTGCGCTACCGCCGCCAGCCCTGGGGCAATTTCAACGTGGACGTAGAGTACAATCGCCTCCAACTACCCGATCCTTACGGCCAAAGCACCCTCCTCCTCATCCGGCCCCGCATCGAGATCAACTTCTCGCGCAGCATCTTCTGGACCACCTTCCTGCAACTCAACACCCAACGCGAAAACTTCAACATCAACAGCCGCCTCCAATGGCGTTTCGCGCCCATGTCCGATCTCTTCGTCGTTTATACCGACAACTATCTCGCTGAAAGTGAGACCATTGACGGGCGATTCCGCTTCACCTCCTTCGCTCCCCGCAACCGGGCTTTGGTGCTGAAACTGAGTTATTGGCTGAATTTGTAAGGGTTTGGGGCGCCTCCCCGCCACTCTGCCGGCCGCCCCTCAAAGCCTCGCGCATCAAGCCGGCGGGGCCGCCTGCTTGCCGGAAGGCAGGGGTCATCCCCACGCTAACGGCGTGGTGCTGCCCCTGGCGCACAGGCAAGAACTCCGCCCCGGAACAATTACCCCCTATGATTGTTGGTCTTATTCGTAAGTTTGGGGCCGAAAAAACACACTGCGGCGGCATGAGTAAAAGCATCAACGACATACAACGCCCTATTGATCAGGAGCTGAAACAATTTGAGAGCCACTTCCGGGAAGCCATGCGCAGCCCCGCCCCGCTCCTCGACCGCATCACCTATTACATTGTGCGACGAAAAGGCAAACAGGTGCGTCCTATGTTTGTATTCCTCGCGGCCAAGCTCTGCGGCGAAATCAGCCCCAAAACCTACTCTGCCGCCTCTTTGGTAGAACTGCTCCACACCGCCACCCTCGTTCATGACGACGTGGTGGACGACGCCTACGAACGCCGGGGCTTTTTCTCCATCAATGCCCTGTGGAAAAACAAAGTAGCCGTGCTGGTGGGCGATTATCTCTTCTCGCAGGGCATGTTGCTGGCCCTGAAAAACAAAGCATACCGCCTGCTCGAAATCGTATCGGATGCCGTCAAAGCCATGAGCGAGGGCGAGCTGCTGCAAATTGAAAAAGCCCGCCGATTGGACATCGAAGAGCCGATTTATTACGAAATCATTCGCCAAAAAACAGCCTCCCTCATCGCTTCCGCCTGCTCTGCCGGCGCCGCTTCCGTTACCGACGACGAGCAAGTCATTGAAACCATGCGCCTGTTTGGCGAAAAAATAGGCATCGCCTTCCAAATCCGCGACGACCTCTTCGACTTCGGTGATGAAGATGTGGGCAAACCCCTCGGCATTGACATCAAAGAGAAAAAAATGACCCTGCCGCTCATCTACGCGCTCCGGCAGGCCCCCGCATCGAAACGCCGCCACATCATCGGCCTCATTCGCCGCCACAGCGAAGACCCGGCCAAAGTGCGCGAAGTCATCGAATTTGTAAAAAGCAGCGGAGGATTAGAGTACGGTCAGCAGGCTATGTTGCGCTACCGCGAGGAAGCATTCGCCATTTTGCACAGTTTCCCGCACTCCGAGACGCGGCAATCGCTGGAAGACTTGGTCGTTTTTGTGACGGAACGCAGCCGGTAGTTTCCACTAATTCAACCGATAGCCCGCCAGAAGATAATACCGCCGGGTGACGCCCTGTAATGCCGGAACCTCCGACATTCCATTGCCCAGTTCAAACCTGAACTCCAATGTTGTTTTGTTGTAACCGGCTCCAATGCCGCCGACCAGCGCTTGTTCGTATCTTCTCAGAAAATGCTCGGTCAGAAAAGGGGCGTTCAAAGGGTCTCTATTAGGGAAGTTTATGTTTTTTAGTGATTTGTGATTCTTTGTGACAGCCCCTAAACCATTCGAAATACCCGCATAGGCAAACCCGCTCACCTTCCCCATTTGATGAGCGTACCTGACGCTGTTGATCAATTTTATATGCAACATTCCCAGTTCAGACCTTGAAGAAAAAGGTGCAGACATAGAGGAGCCGACCGTATCTATCATAATAAAGCGATCATTCGTTCCCGTCGTCTGAAAAGATGTAAAGCTCAGTTCATTGTACAAAGACCACCTCTTGAATTTGCGCGGCATATCAATATTGACATAGATGCCGCCCGCAAACCGAATGGAAGCAGTGTATTCTGCCTGTGTATATTCATGAAACCACAAAGGGTTGGGGCTTGTGAAATTGATGTCCGTCAGGGAAGCTCCTGCAACCGCCCCCCAATGCACAGTGGTGCGCTCGTAGCGATTGGCCACAACGCTCCCGCCTGGAATACACTCGTGGTATTGCGTAAATATTTTGTTCAGACTGTGCAGGTTATATTGGGCAAAATTCAGTTTGGCGTTGATGTCAGGGCAATCCGCCAGATAAGCCGCCAACTGCCGCAGATAATTTTTGTTTTCTGCAATGATCTCCTGCCCCTCCACCATTTTGAAATAGCGTTTGTACTCCAGCAGTTGAAAACCCTCCGCCGTTCGAATGTAAAAATTGTCCTTCCCGGAAGGGTGCTTTCGATGATACAGGTTTTTATCTCCTTGAAACACAACCCGAAAGAAGGCCGTATCAGGCTGCGTTTGAATACGGGGATGATCGTCTAAAAGACCATTTACGACCGGGCTGATCTCTGTTGGCGCCACTGCCGAAATATATACATCTTCGGAGACGCCCAGTTCTAAAATATCGGTCGGAGTGAAAAATACAGGCACAGCCTCTGCTTTCGCCTTGAAAGCAATTTTGTCGGGGTTGACCCTCCAGTTTCGGTAGTTGATCCAACCAGACAATCGCTCGCCTGCATTGGTGACGACATAGCCCTGAACGTAGTTGTCCTGGGTCTGAGCTTGTTGCGAAATCAAACTGCAAAACAGCAGCAAGATGAACGGGGTGTGAAACTGTTTCATAATACCGGAATTGATATTTCCGGCAAATATACCAAATCGAGCTAAGGGGCGATAAAAAAATAAAGTGGTCATTTTTGCCAAAGGATTAGATAAGTAAACGGTTCATTTTAAGTGTCTTATCTAATCCTTTTATTCCCGCCAAGAGCGGCGCTTGCCGAAACAATCCCGCTTGAATACTGCATCGTCACGCAATGCAAAGACCCGTGCTGCTCTATCAATACCCTGCAATCTACCGGCACAATTTCCCTTTCGGGGAAACAGTCCGCCAGCACCGCCAAAGCCTCCGCGTCTTGCGGCAGGCCATACACCGGCGCCAGCACTGCCCCATTGATAATCAGAAAGTTGGCATAAGTAGCCGGCAAGCGATGACCGTCTTCTGCAAAGCAGGCATCGGGCATGGGCAGCGCAACAAGCCGGTACGGGCGCCCCTCGGGATGGACGAAACTGCGCAACTGAGTCTCCATTGCACGCAGCGCCTCGTAGTGCTCATCGGCGGGGTCATTGCATTGCACATACGCAATCGTGTCGGCATTGCAGAAGCGGGCCAGCGTGTCTATATGCGAGTCGGTATCGTCGCCGGCAAGGTAGCCGTGATCGAGCCAGAGCACGCGTTGCAGACCAAATAATTCTTTCAGGTATTGCTCCGTTTGGCTGCGGTCGAGATGCGGATTTCGATTGGGCGACAGCAGGCATTCAGAGGTGGTGAGCAGGGTTCCCTGGCCGTCGCTTTCCAAACCGCCGCCTTCCAGCGCCAGGCCGCCCTTGCGCAGCGGCGCAGCACCGAAAAAGCCGCCGTCTTTCAGTCCCTGAGTGATTTGGTTGTCCCAAAACGCCGGAAATTTCAGGCCCCAGCCGTTAAAAACAAAATCGAGTATCACCGGGCTGCCGTCTTCCTCAATGGTGATGCCGCCATGATCGCGCGCCCAGGTGTCATTACTGGGCAACTCAGCAAAACGAATACGCGCCGCCTGTTCAGGACTGAAACGAGCGGCTGTTTCCTCCACATTCCGGCACACGATGAGCACCTCTTCAAAACGGCTGACGGCAACAGCAATCTCGGTGAAACAAGCCAGCGCAGGCTCCAGCATATCGGCCCAGTCGGTATCGGCATGAGGAAAAGTGAGTTGTACAAAACTTTGCGGTTCCCATTCGGCGGGCAATCGGCGGATCGGCATTATGTTATACTCCGGTTTGGGCAGACTGGCTGAGTTGGTCCAACAACAGGCTGCGATATTTTGAAAAAACGGCGGATTTGCTGATAAAACCGAGGTAGCGGCCCTTTTGCACCACAGGCAGGTTCCAGGCCCCGGAAGACTCAAACTTGTTCATCACGTTGTGCATGTCTTCGCCGGCTTCGATGAGCGTGGGCGGTTTTATCATCAAATCTTTCACCAAAGTCGTTGAATATAAGTCGGTTCTGAACATCGTACTGCGGATGTCGTCTAACAATACCACGCCCAGAAAGCGCTCTTCTGCATCCAGCACGGGAAACAAATTGCGCTTGGATTTTGCAATCACCGCTACGAGGTCGCCCAGATTGTCTTTGGGAGCTACTGCGGTGAAATCGCATTCTACAAAGTCCTCCGTGTGCATTTGTTGCAATACGGCCCGGTCTTTTTCGGCTTCCGCCCAAATGCCTTTGCGAGCTAAGCGTTTGGTGTAAACCGAAAAAGGTTCGAAATAGCGGGCCATAAAAAACGAGGTGGCCGACACGATCATCAGCGGCACAAAAAGCGAGTATCCGCCGGTGATTTCGGCGATGAGGAAGATGCCCGTGAGCGGCGCGTGAATCACTCCCGACAACACGCCGGCCATGCCTGCCGCCACGAAATTGGCCGTTGTCAGTTGCACCAAACCGGTGAGATTGATCAGGTACGAAAACGCAAAGCCCGTGACGCCGCCCGTGAACAGCGAGGGTGCAAAAATGCCGCCGTTGCCGCCCGCGCCGGTAGTGAGCATGGTGGCAAACACCTTGAGCAACACGATGAGAACGGCAAAAAGCAAAATGGCCCATTCCTGAAATCTGAGCGCGTGAAAAGGCCCGTTGTGCAACAAAAAAGAAGACTTTCCGGCAAACAGGTTTTTGATCGTCACATAGCCTTCTCCGTACAGCGGCGGCAACAAAAAAATGAGCAGGCCCAAGGCAGTGCCCGCCACAATGGCCTTTCGCCAGGGATGTTTTTGCTTAGCAAAAAAATTCTCGGCGTAATAAATCACTCTGGCTTTATAAACCGACACTAAGCCCGTGACCACCCCCAACAGCGCGTAAAACGGGATGGCTTTCACCTGCCACTCCTGCGCCACAAGGTAGAACAAGCGGTCTTTGTACAGCAATTCCGACCATACAGAGGCCGTGGCTGCCGCTATGAGCAGAGGTATGAACACCGGGATGGAAAACTCCACGAGCAATACCTCCACCGCAAAAATGACCCCCGCAATCGGGCAGTTGAACACCGCCGAGATGCCCGCCGCAGCGCCGGCCGCCAGCAATACCGTGCGTTGCTGCTTGGTGAGACCCAACTCTGTGGCGATGTTGGAACCTATGGCCGAGCCTGTGACGACGATGGGCGCCTCCAATCCTGCCGAACCGCCGAAGCCCACCGTAATGGCGCTGCTGATCCAGTGCGAATACATCTTGTCGCGCTCCACCACGCCGCCTTTGCGCAGCACGGCATACAAAATCTGATCTACGCCGCGCCCCAGCTTGCCGCCCCGAAAGCGCTGCACATACAGCACCGTGAGCAAAATGCCGATGACGGGAAAAATGAAAAAGAGAAAGCCTTTGCCGTCGGCCTGTATTTCCTGGAGGGTGTGTTCTATTTTGTGTACCGTCATTTTGAGAAGCAGGGCCACAATGCCCACCACCGTGCCGATGATGAGGCTGGCTACTATGAGAAAATTGCGGTCGCTGACGCGGTTCTGACGCCAGTCGGCTATTTTATGAAGAATGATTTCCCAAGTCATGGGCGCAAAGGTAAGCATTAGTAGTGGGGCAAAAATAAATGCTCATTTTCTTTAGGCCAAAGGATTAGATAAGACACTTAAAATGAACCGTTTACTTATCTAATCCTTTGACGAAAATGATCACTTTATTTTTTTATCGCCCCTTAGACGAAACTCCGGCGCTTTGCCGCCGGTTGCGAAGCCTCCGAGGATTCGTAACCGTAGAGTCGTTTCCTGAAAAATACGTTTACGAATCCTGTAAGGCTTCTCAAACGCTTTGCCGCCGGCGGCAGTTTGTGGCCTTGAAAAAGATGCTAAGTAGTTTCGAAAAACCTATATTTGCCCCCCATTCACACATAAAAAACCTGACCAACATGGCCACGCAATACATCAGCACCCGCCACCTGCGCTTTTTGCTGCACGAAGTCCTCGATGCCCCGGCGTTGCAACGTTTTCCTTATTTTGAAGCCTACGACCGCGATGCCTTCGACATGACGCTGGATGCCGCCAAACAAATAGGCGATACCTACCTTTTCCCATTTTATACGGCAATGGATAAAGACAAAGCCCATGTGGAAAACGGCGAGGTGAAAGTACATGCCTCCGTGCGACCGGCCTTACAAGCTTTCGGCGAGGGCGGCTGGATCAGTTCCACCGACAGTTTTGATGCGGGCGGGCAGCAAATGCCGCTCACCTTGTTCAACTCGGCGCTGATGATTTTTTACGCCGCCAATTCCAATACCCCGCCGCACGCTTTCCTCACGCAGGGCGCCGCCCATCTGTTGCGCAGTTTCGCATCGGCAGAGTTGCAGGAGCGCTTTGTGCCGCTCATGTACGCCGGCCAGTGGCAGGGCACCATGGCGCTGACCGAGCCGCAGGCGGGCAGTTCGCTGTCGGACATTGTGAGTACAGCCACGCCGCATCCCGACGGATACTTCCAGATCAAAGGACAGAAAATTTTCATCAGCGGCGGCGACCACAACGCGGTGGAAAACGTGGTACACCTCATGCTGGCCCGCATAGAAGGCGCACCGGCGGGGGCCAAGGGCATTTCGCTGTTTGCAGTGCCCAAGTTGCGCGATGAAGATGGCCAATTGGTTTCCAACGACGTCATCACGGCGGGTATTTACGGCAAAATGGGCCAGAAGGGTTATGTGGCGGCGCACCTGCAAATAGGCGAAAACGACAACTGCCGGGGCTGGTTGGTAGGCGAACCGAATCGCGGATTGTCCTACATGTTCCAAATGATGAACGAGGCGCGCATCGGCACAGGGCTGATGGCAGCGGCTACGGCATCGGGGGCTTATTATGCAGCATTGGAGTACGCCCGGCAGCGGCCGCAGGGGCGGCATCCGTCGAACAAAGACCTGAGCTTGCCGCAGGTACTCATCATCGAACATGCCGACGTGCGCCGTATGTTGTTGTTGCAAAAGGCCGTCATTGAGGGCAGTTTTGCGCTGTTGTTGCAATGCAGTTTATACGCAGATTTGGAAAAACACGCTCAGGGGCCGGAGCAACGCAAGGCGCATTTGTTGTTGGAACTCCTCACGCCCATCGCCAAGTCGTACCCCTCTGAAATGGGTACGCTGGCCGTCAGCAACGCCATGCAATGCCTCGGCGGGGCAGGTTATTGCGACGATTTTCCCATCGAGCAGTACTACCGCGACATACGGGTGAACGCCATTTACGAGGGCACCACCGGCATACACGGCCTCGATTTGCTGGGCCGGAAGGTGATGATGGAAAACGGCGAAGCGGCGGCACTCTTTGCACAGGAAATAAGCGAAACGGTGGGGCAGGCCATGCAGGCAGACACGCTGCGCAACATGGCCATTGCGCTGGGCGACGCGGCGGGCAATCTGCAAAAAGTGACCATGCACCTGTTCGGCATAGCCCGCAACGAAAGAGCAGAGGTATTTTTGGCCGATGCCACTTTGTTTTTGGAATACTTCGGCATCGTCACCATTGCCTGGCAATGGCTGCGAATGGCGGTGGCGGCTCAGCGCGCACTGCCGGATGCTGCGGGCGAGCAGGAAAAGGCTTTTTATGAAGGCAAAATCCTGACGGCACAATACTTCATAGAGTATGAACTGCCGAAAACCAAGGGCCTGCACCAGCGCCTGAGCAGCCCCGAACGCGTGACGATGCGCACTGCTTCCGAGCATTTGGATTGATGACGAAACTCGCAGCTCATAGCTTTTTTGGAACATTTGAGAATAAATATGAACGACATGATCCACACCCTCGATCTCCGCTTCAAAGGGCTGCCCGATACCATTGCCGCTTTTTTAGTGGAAACCTCCGACGGTCCTGCCCTCATAGAAACCGGGCCACATTCCACCTTCCCGTCCCTGGCGGAGAACCTGGCGCGATACGGCTACCGGCCCGAAGATGTGCGCCATGTGTTCATCTCGCACATCCACTTGGATCATGCGGGGGCGGCCTGGGCTTTGGCTCAGTTGGGTGCAAAAATATACCTGCATCCTGCCGGCGAGCGTCATGTAGTGAACCCGGAGAAATTGCTTCAATCGGCCAAAATGATCTATAAAGATCAGATGGACGCCCTCTGGGGTGATTTACAACCTATTGATCCTCAGAACTTGGTAATTGCAGCGCATGGCGATGTATTTACCGTGGGAGAGATAAATTTTACAGCCTGGCACACGCCCGGTCATGCGGTGCATCACATTGCCTGGCAGGTGGGCGACAGCCTGTTTACCGGTGATGTGGGCGGCGTCAAGATTCATCGCGGGCCGGTAGTGCCGCCCTGTCCTCCACCCGACATCAACGTAGAACAGTGGCAGGAGTCCGTCGCGCTCATTCGCAGCTTGCCGGTCGAGCGCCTGTACCTCACGCACTACGGCGAAATCACCCACATCGGCGAGCATTTGGACGTGTTGGAACAAACCCTGCTCGATTGGGCCAACTGGATGCGACCGTATTTTGAAGCGGGCGAAAGCCACGAAATCATCACTCCGCTCTTTGCAGAATACGTTCATAATCAATTGAAAAAGTACAATCTGAACGCCGAGGAGATAGAAATTTATGAAAATGCCAATCCGGCCTGGATGAGCGTGGCGGGGCTGATGAGGTATTGGAAGAAGCGGGAAGGGGCGTTCGGGTAGGAACGGGTTTTGTTTTGGGTTTCAGGTTTCGGGTAGGAACGGCTGCCGGCTACAAGCTGCAAGCCGCGCTGAGTACCGCCCACCCCGCGCCACGGCGCGGCCACCGGGACACCTCGCGCTTAGCACCGCCAACCGCCTACCGAGTTCAGGAAGCGGGAAGCAGGCGACGCGCGGCTTCGGAAAGTTTTTTAATGATTTCCACGTCGAGAAGGAAGTATTTGGCCGATTTTTTCACCTTATTTTCTTCTTCAACCTGAACGGTATTGGAAGAATCATTCCCGGAAGGAACAATCGTTTCGGAGTTGCGGGTAGCCAGATACGCGTAGCTGCAAAGACTGATTAGAAACAAGACTGCCAACAAAGTGATTTGAGCATTCGATTTTTTCATGACAGATGTTTTGAGCAGGCGGTTTTTCAGCGAATCAAATGTAGCCTGTAAACAATTGAAATGGCCGTTTTGCTCGCTGAAATTGCATTTTCTTTCGATAGACAGCAAAAAAGACAGGCCGGGTTGGAAAAGGTTGCATCAAACTTCTTCCACAATGCGGCCCTGAATGCACCGAATGATGCGCGCCGGAAAATTTTCGATGATGCGATAGTCGTGTGTTGCCACCAATACAGCCGTGTTGTTGACTTGTGCCAGACGACGGAGTAATTGCAGAATTTCGTCGGAGGTGTCAGGATCGAGGTTGCCGGTAGGTTCGTCGGCGATGATGAGTTCGGGCTGATTGAGCAAGGCTCTGGCGATGACCACGCGCTGTTGTTCGCCGCCCGACAGTTCGTGAGGCATACTGTGCAGCTTGTCGGAGAGGCTCACTTTGGCCAATACTTCTTCGATGCGGTTGCGGATATCCTGCTCGTTTTTCCAGCCGGTGGCGCTGAGTACAAAGCGCAGGTTTTGGTCCACGTTTCGGTCGGAGAGCAGGTTGAAATCCTGAAAAACAACACCTAATTTCCGGCGCAAAAAAGGCGTTTTTTTGCGGTCCAATTGAAGCAGGTCAAAGCCGGCCACCTCACCTTTGCCTTCGCGGAGCGGCAGCGCGCCGTAGAGTACTTTGAGCAGGCTGGATTTGCCGCTTCCCGTTTTGCCGATGAGGTAGGCGAATTCGCCCTGAGAAATGGTCATGGTGACCCCGCGCAACACGGCCTGTTGTTGTTGATAAATATTGGCATTGTTGAGCCGTACAATGAGGTTGCTCATGGCGCGTTGTTTTGGAAAAGCGTACAAATGTAATTCATAGTTTGTTAATGCAGCGTGTATTTTCGCAACCAACCCTGCAAGTTGTTGTTTAGCTTGCGATGAACGATTGTTGGCTAAACAAACGCATTATGCACCCACGCCGCGCTATTGTATGGTTCAGAAACGACCTGCGCATCCATGATAATGAGGCCCTTACGGAAGCCCTCCGCATGGCCGATGAAATCATTCCAGTTTATGTCTTCGACGAAAGAATATTTCTGGGGCACACCCGCTTCGGCTTCCGCAAAACAGGGCCTTTCAGAGCCAAATTCATCATCGAAAGCATCAAAGACCTGCGGAACAACCTGCGGGCGCTCGGATCCGATCTGATGGTACGCATCGGGCAACCTGAAGAAATTCTCTTTCATCTGGCCAATCAGACCCAATCGAGCTGGGTGTTTTGCAACCGCGAGCGCACGCAGGAAGAAGTGGAAGTGCAGGATGCTTTGGAACAAAAGCTTTGGTCAACCGGGCGTGAAATCTGGTATTGCCGGGGCAAAATGCTCTTTCACACCTCCGATCTCCCGTTTCCGGTAACGCATACGCCCGATATTTTTACCCAATTCCGCAAAGAAGTAGAACGCTTCACGCCCATTCGCGAGCCGCTGAAATCGCCGGGAGCCGGCGCCTTCAAACCTCTGACCGTACATTTGGAGTCAGGCAGCATCCCCGAATTGGAGGACGTGCAGCACGAAACCTTTGCCCACGACGCCCGCTCGGCGCTTCATTTTCACGGCGGCGAGACGTATGCACTGGAGCGGCTTCGCTACTACCTTTGGGATACCAACCTCGTAAAGTGTTACAAAGAAACCCGCAACGAACTGCTGGGCGGCGATTATTCTTCCAAATTCTCGCCCTGGCTGGCACAGGGCTGCCTCTCGCCCAAACAGATTTACCACGAGCTGAAACGCTATGAGGCCGAACGCGGCGCCAACGATTCCACCTATTGGCTATTTTTTGAATTGTTGTGGCGGGATTTTTTCCGGCTCACGGCCAAAAAACACGGCAACCGCATTTTTCTTCGGGGCGGCATCAAAGGCGAAGTCAATCCTCAATGGCGCGACGACATAAAAACGCTCCGCAAGTGGATCAACGGCCAAACCGGACAGCCTTTCATAGATGCCAACATGCGCGAACTGGCGGCTACGGGATTCATGTCCAACCGGGGGCGGCAAAACGTGGCCTCTTATTTGGTTAATGACTTGAAAATCAACTGGCAAATGGGCGCCGAATACTTCGAATCGCTCCTGCTCGACTACGATCCGGCCAGCAATTGGGGCAACTGGAACTATGTGGCCGGCGTGGGCAACGATTCCCGCGAAAACAGGTATTTCAATCCTAAAACGCAGGCCGAGCGCTACGACCCGAATGGCGTGTATGTGAACTATTGGCTACCCGACCGCGCAACGCCCGCCGAACTCGTTTGCGAAACCTCAAAGGTTTCGTAAACGTAAAAACCTACCTTTGCGCCCTCCAAATACAGGCCAACCATGAAGAGTTATTTCTCGCTCATCAAGTTCAGTCACACGGTCTTTGCGCTGCCCTTTGCCATGCTGGGCTTCTTTCTTGCCGTGCGCCACACCGATCAGGGCATTCCGTTTCGCCTTTTTTTGCTGGTGTTGTTGTGTATGGTCTTTGCCCGCAGCGCGGCCATGGCTTTCAACCGCTATTTGGACCGCGACGTGGACGAGCGCAATCCCCGCACCCGCAGCCGCGAGATTCCCGCCGGTGTCATATCGCCGAGCGCCGCCCTCAGTTTTGTCGTCATCAGCAGCGCGCTGTTTGTGGCCTGCACCTGGTTCATCAATCCCCTTTGCTTTGCACTTTCTCCGGTAGCGCTGGCCGTCATTCTCGGCTACAGCTACACCAAGCGCTTCACTTTTCTCTGCCATTTTGTATTGGGTTTGGGACTGTCTTTGGCGCCCATCGGCGCATGGCTGGCCGTCACGGGCAGTTTCGAGGTCTTGCCCTTGCTGTATTCAGCCATTGTTTTGCTTTGGGTTTCCGGCTTCGACATCATCTATGCCTTGCAGGATGAGGAGTTTGACCGTTCCATGCAACTCCGCTCCGTGCCGGTGGCTCTGGGCAAAGCCGGAGCGCTCCGTCTGTCGTCTGTGTTGCATGTTGTTTGCGCCGCGCTCGTCGTCGTTGCGGCCTGGCAATTGGAGCAGCATTACCCGGATTTCGGATGGCTGCACCGGGGCGGCGCGCTGGCGTTCATCGGCTTGTTGTTTTACCAACACACTTTGGTCAAACCCAATGATCTCAGCCGGGTCAACTTAGCCTTTTTTACTACGAACGGCATTGCCGGGGTTGTTTTTGGGGGATTGGTAATTTTAGACTTATGGGTGTAACATTATCCCCTTATTTCCTATCTTGCTCCCCAATTAACCATAACATCCGATATGAAACTACAATTCTGCGGCGCAGCGCGCGAGGTCACCGGTTCTTCTCACCTGCTCACATTGGACAACGGCTTCAAAATCCTGTTGGATTGCGGTCTGTATCAGGGTTCTGCCAAAATGATGAGCGATTTCAACCCCAACTGGCTGTTTAAGCCCGGCGAAATAGACGTTCTTATACTTTCTCATGCCCACATTGACCACACCGGGCGCGTGCCTTATTTGGTCAAATCCGGCTTTTCCGGCTCCATCCATTGCACCCATGCCACCCGCAGCCTCAGCGCGCTGATGCTCATGGACAGTGCCAAAATTCAACAACGCGACGCCGAATTTTTTAACAAGCGCCGCAAAGCAAGTCAGGCCGAACGCACGCCGCTCTACACCCCCGACGACGTGAAAGCTACCATGGAACTGTTCAACAGCTACAACTATGGCCGCTGGTTCAAAATTCACGAGGACGTAGAGGTGCTGTTCCGCGATGCAGGCCATATTCTGGGCAGCGCCAACGTGACGCTCAAGATTTTTGAAAACGGCAAAACCACTTACCTCGGCTTCACCGGCGATATTGGCCGCCCCGACCGACCCATCCTGCGCGACCCGCAACCCATGCCCGAAGTGGACTACCTGATCTGCGAATCCACCTACGGCGACAAAGAACACCTCGAAGGCCCCGAAGAAACCGAGCGCTTCCTCTCCATCATTCAGGATACCTGCGTCAGGCGCAAAGGCAAAATACTCATTCCCGCTTTCAGCCTGGGCCGCACACAGGAAATCGTTTACATCCTCGATCAGTTGGAACACGCAGGCCGGCTGCCGCACATTCCGGTTTTTGTGGATAGCCCGCTGGCGGTGGACGTGACGGCGGTGTTCGGCGCGCACCCGGAATGTTATGATGAAAATCTGCACGACTACCTCCAAATGGATTCCAATCCGTTCGGATTCAGAAGTTTGCAATACATTCGGGGCGTTGAGGAATCCAAGATGCTCAATGCCCTCGACGAGCCGTGCATCATCATTGCCGCCGCCGGTATGTTGAATGCGGGCAGGTCGCGGCATCACTTGTTCAATACGATGGACAACCCGCGCAACACCATTCTCATTGTGGGATATTGCTCGCCCGATACGCCCGGCGGCATGTTGCGCAACGGCGTGCGGGAACTGAAACTATTCGGAGAGGTGAAACCGCTCAATGCCAAAGTAGAAATCATGGACTCCTTCTCCGCACATGCCGACCGCCGCGAAATAGTAGCGTTTTTATCTTCCCAAAAGCGCCGCCAACCACACATTTTCTTGGTTCACGGCGAGCTGGATCGCCAGCAGAAGTTCAAAGAATATCTGGCTGAGCACGGCTTCGGGGATGTGGAAATACCCGAACTGGCGCAGGAGTTTGATTTGTAATACGCTCAACTTCTGCCGGTATAATTGCCCGGTTCAATCTGCTTCAATTCCGATTTCACCGCTTCCGACACGTTCAGCCCGTCTATAAAGTCATGTATATCAGCTTTTTGGACGGCTGCCTTGCCTCGCGTGAGGGCCTTGAGCGCTTCGTAGGGTTCGGGGTAGCACTCGCGGCGCAAGATGGTTTGTATGGCTTCGGCGGTCACCATCCAGTTGCTTTCCAAGTCGGTTTTAAGTTGAGCCTCATTGAGTTGCAACTTGCTCAGGCCCTTGGCCGCCGCATGAAAAGCAATGAGCGCATGGCCCATCGGCACCCCCAGGTTGCGCAACACGGTGCTGTCGGTGAGGTCGCGTTGCAGTCGGGAAACCGGCAATTTTTCGGCCATAAAACCCAGCACGGCATTGGCCATCCCCAGGTTGCCTTCCGCATTTTCAAAATCAATGGGATTTACCTTGTGCGGCATGGCCGATGAGCCTACCTCGCCGGCCACGGTGCGCTGCCGGAAATATTCCATCGAAATGTAGGTCCACATATCGCGGCACAAGTCAATGAGAATGGTGTGAACGCGCATCATGGCATGAAACAGCGCCGCCAGATTGTCGTAGTGTTCGATCTGAGTAGTGGGATAGGAGCGTTTCAGGCCCAGCGTTTTTTCTACAAATTGCCGGGCGAATTCGTGCCAGTTGATCTGCGGATAAGCTACAAAATGCGCATTGAGGTTGCCGGTGGCCCCGCCGAATTTGGCGCTCATGGGCACGGCCCGGAGTTGTGCGATTTGGGCCTCCAAACGTGCTGCAAACACCTCCATTTCTTTGCCCAACAGCGTGGGAGAAGCCGGCTGCCCGTGCGTGTGCGCCAACATGGGGATGGCGGCCCAGTCGGCGGCCAATTGCCTTAATGTGCCGGTAAGTGCCTCTAATACAGGCAGATATTCCGCATGCAGCGCATCCCTGACCGACAGGGGAATGGCCGTATTGTTGATGTCTTGCGAGGTGAGGCCAAAGTGAACAAACTCCTTCCATTGCGACATGCCGGCCTCTTCCATCAGCTCCTTCAGGTAGTACTCTACGGCCTTCACGTCGTGGTTGGTGCTGCGTTCTATGGCTTTGATGCGCTCGGCGTCCTGCAAGCTGAAGTCCTGCATTTTTTGCTCCAAAATGCGCAGGTGTTCGGGTTGTACGCCGGCCAAGTGCGGCAGCGGAACTTCACATAAAGCCTTGAAATACAGTACCTCTACCTGCACGCGATACTTCATCAGGGCATATTCCGAAAAATAACCGGACAGCGATTCGGTGCGGTTGTGGTAGCGGCCGTCTATGGGCGAAATGGCAGTGAGCATGGCATTGGCGGCGCGCGGGTTTTGGGGCGCGGCTTACGCGGGCAAAGGTAGTATTGCCGGGCCGTGTACAGAAGAAATTGGCCGGACAAGTGCAGGCTATTTGTTTATTTTGCCGTTTAAATCGGATTCAACCATGAAAATTCTCATCATCGGCGGCGGCAATATGGGCATGACCTACGCCCAGAGCTTCCTGCGCTCGCACATTGCTGAAAAGGAAAACATGATGATTTTGGAGAAGTCGCCCGAAAAAGCGGACGAGCTTTCCAAAAAAGACATCGGCGCTGTTTACGGCAAGCCGGAAGATTGTGTACCGACAGCCGATCTCATCATTTTGGCAGTAAAACCACAGGATTCGGCCGCCCTGTTCGGCGTCATCCGGCATTTGGTACACCCCCAGCAGGTGTTTCTCTCCATCATGGCGGGCGTCAAAATGGAGTCCATTGCCAAAGGATTGGGCGTAGAAAAAGTCATCAGGGCCATGCCCAACCTGCCGGCCCAGATAGGCATGGGTATGACGGCCTTCAGCTCCAGCGATGAAGTGACGCGCATCGAATTGGTGACGGTGCAAAACCTGCTGAACACCACCGGCAAAACCCTCTATGTGGCCAACGAATCGCTCATAGATGCCGCCACCGCCATATCCGGCAGCGGCCCCGCGTATGTGTGGTTCTTTATGCGCTCGCTGATGGAGGCCGCCCGCGAGATGGGCTTCTCCATGTCGGAGGCAGAACTACTTGTAGGACAGACGTTTCTGGGCGCCACCGAGTTGTACAACGCCACCAATGTATCTTGCGACACCTGGATTGAACGGGTTTGCTCGCGGGGCGGCACCACCGAAGCGGCCCTGAATACCTACCTCAACAATGCCGTGAGGGCCGACATCATAGAGGGCGCTATGGCAGCGTTGAACAGGGCCGAAGAACTGGGGAGGAACTGATTGGGGGGTGTTATTACTATAAATTGTAACTTTGTCGAATGGGAATAAAAGAAAAACTGACGATAGAGAAGCTGATAGAAGAAGCACAACTTTTCTGTGTTGAACAATCAAAAATTCAACATAGCGAACTCTATGGCATAACAGACGGAAAAGCCGTTGGAACGCTCATTGAACACAAATTCCAAACACATTTAAATGAAAAATACAAAGTTTTGATAGGTTCTTCTGCCAAAGGAATTGACTTGCCGTCAGACGACATAGAAACCGATATAAAAGTAACATCTATAAAACAACCGCAATCGTCTTGTCCATTCCGAGATGCTAAACAGAAGATATTCGGACTTGGCTACAATCTTCTTGTTTTTGTTTACGACAAAACAGACGATTCGACTACGCAGGCAGCAACTCTGAATTTTGTAAGTTGTTCGTTTATTCATAAGGAACGGACATCTGATTATACAACAACTTACCGTTTACGTGAAATGGTAAAAGACGGAGCAAATGAAGCCGACATCGTTGCTTATTTGCAAGACAAAAATATTCCTGCGGACGAAATCACGTTGGCAAAAGTTGCTGAACAGATTTTGCAGACGCCACCCGAACAAGGCTACTTGACAATTTCCAATGCTTTACAATGGCGATTGCAGTATCAACGAATTGTTACTTTAGCTAATGACATTCAAGGTATTGAAAAAATTGTAAATTACAACAACCCGCAATGATGAAAGTATTTGAAGCAAATATTACTCATCAAGTTTCGGATTATTTAAATGATAATCTAAAAAACGTTGTGTCTGTTGAAAAGGCTAATCAAAAAATATATGACGCCTTCGGTATTATGTATTTTTTTGATAATGCAGAAGACTTGCAAATACTCAAAGAAGCTATTTCAATTCCTCAAAATATTGTTTCAGAACCCGACAGAACTGAATATGGCGACTTTCAAACCAATATAGAATTAGCAAACAAAGTTGCTTTTCATCTGACAACAAAAAATATCTTACCTGAAATTATCATTGAGCCGACTTGTGGAAAAGGCAATTTTATTACCGCTTCTTTGAAGCATTTCAGCAACGTAAAAAAAATTTTCGGTATTGAAATTTACAAACCTTACGTTTGGGAAAGTAAATTCAATATTCTTGATTTTTATTTGAGTAACCCAACTGAAGACAAACCCGAAATTTCGATTATCCACAGTAGTATTTTTGACTTTGATTTCAAAACTATTGCCAAAGAAAACGGCACAAAAGAAATTTTAATTACCGGCAATCCGCCTTGGGTCACCAACTCTAAATTGGGTAGTTTAAATTCGTCTAATCTTCCGAAAAAAACGAACTTCAAAAACCACAACGGGTTAGATGCAATGACAGGAAAAGGCAATTTTGATATTGCCGAATATATTACTTTGATGATGATTAAAAACTTTCAACATCAAAAAGGGAATATAGCCTTGTTGGTTAAAAATACGGTAATCAAAAACATTGTTTTTGACCAATTCACAAAAAAATATCCTATTGATAACATAGAGAAACATTGCATTGACAGCAAAAAGGAATTTAATGTTTCGGTTGAGGCTTCATTGTTTTACTGCCGACTCAATTCAAAGCCTGCATTCCATTGTGCAGAATTTGATTTTTACAACAAATCAAAAGCAAGGCCGAGTTTTGGTTGGTTGTCCGATAAATTTGTTTCAAATATAGACACTTATTCCAATGCTGAACGAATTGACGGAAAATGTCCGTTTGAGTGGCGGCAAGGCATAAAACACGATTGTTCGGCCATTATGGAATTAGACAAAATGAATGGACATTTTGTAAACGGCCTGAAAGAAGAAGTTCAATTGGAAAATGATTTGGTTTATGGCATTTTAAAAAGTTCAGACTTAAAAAATACAGTTATCAACGAGCCAAGAAAATATACCATTATAACGCAAAAGAAAGTCGGGCAAGAAACCAATTACATCAAATACAATTACCCTAAAACTTACAAATATTTAAGCGGACATCAAGACATTTTTAATTCGAGAAAGTCAAGCATTTACAACAACAAACCGCTATTTTCTATTTTCGGCATAGGCGATTATTCGTTCAAGCCATATAAAGTTGCCATTTCAGGACTTTACAAAACGTCTCATTTTACACTTATCCTACCACAACACGAAAAACCTGTAATGCTTGACGATACTTGTTATATGTTAGGTTTTGATAAGTTGGAATTTGCAGTTTATTCGTTCATACTTTTAAATTGTAAAACGACAACACAGTTCCTGCAATCCATCACTTTTGCAGACGCAAAAAGAACTTTCACGAAAGATGTTTTAATGCGTATTGACCTTTTGGAATTAGCTCAATCTATTGATAAATCAGAGTTACAAATAGAACTAAATTATATAAACAAAACATATAATTTCGACTTGACGTTGAGCTGTTGGCGAGACTTCATAAACGAAATGACACCGATACAAATGGGACAAATTGAATTATTTGCATAAACAGGAAAAGTACTGTGAATAACAAGCGTTTTGTCCAATGGCAGGTGACGGATTTCTATTAAACATTACTGCCTCGCCGGCAGGCAAACTCGTGGCTCGCGCCTCACAGCTTTTAGCAGGCGACTGCATAGCGACAATGAAGATAATCAGAGAACTATTTTTGTTTTTTTGCTTAGCGCTGCTGCTTTCACCGGCCCCGGCGCAGGAAATTCCTTTGATTAAAAACCACCTGCCGGAAACCATGCAGGCCGCCAATCAAAACTGGTCGGTCACACAGGCGCCGTCCCGCTTTATTTATGCAGCCAACACCGCCGGATTGGCCCGGTACGACGGCGCGCGCTGGCAGTTGCTTCCATTGCCTAACCGACAGATTGTCAGGGCGGTAGCTGCCGACGACAAAGGCCATGTGTTTTGCGGCGGCTTTGGTGAGTTTGGTTTCTGGAAAGCCGACGCTTTGGGCGGAATGCACTACACCTCGCTGTCGAAGGGGCTGCGGTCGGAGCGGGCAGGCACCGAGGAAATCTGGCACATCCTCATCACCGGCGGCAAGGTGTATTTCCAGTCGTTTTCGGCCATGTATTGCTATGATTATCAATCGGTTCGGGAGCTTCCACTGCCGGGCAACGTCATGTTTATGCAAAAGGCTGGCGAACGGGTATTGCTGCCTGTGATCGGGCAGGGAATTTTTCAAAAAACCAAAACCGACGCATTCGAACGCCTGCCGGGAACCGAGCAATTGCTGGATCATATCGTCGTGGGTATGGCCATGCTCCCCGACGGCCAACTGCTCATCGGCACCGATCGGCAAGGGCTTTTTTTATTAAAAGACGGCCAACTCCGCCCCTGGAACTCGCAGGTGCAAAGCGCCATGACCAAAGACCGGCTGAACAAAATGCTCTCCCTCTCCGACGGCAGCATCGCTTTCGGTTCGGTCGGCGGCGGCCTGTACATTGCCGATGCCGGCGGGCGCGTGGTTTATCATGTACACAAAGAGCGGGGCTTGCAGAATAACACGGTGCTGTCTTTGTTTCAAGATCAGGACGGCAACCTCTGGGCCGGTTTGGACAAAGGTTTGGACCTGCTGGCGCTGAGTGCTCCGCTGCGGTTTTCCATAGACCGGAGCGGCAATCTGGGCGCGGTTTACACGGCCTGCGAATTTCAAAACACGCTCTATCTGGGCACCAATCAGGGTTTGTTTTACAAAGCGCCCAATGACTTCTGGACTCCGGTAGCCGGCATCAAAGGGCAGGTTTGGGAGCTATCGGCCATCAATGGCCAACTGATATGCGGTCACAACGACGGTACTTTTGTGGTGCAAAACGGCGCCGCACGCAAGATTTCAAAAGTGACCGGCGGCTGGATGACCCTGCTTTGTCCCTGGGATTCAACACACTGGATACAAGGCACTTATACAGGTTTGATTGTTTTGAAAAAAAATGCCGGCGATGGCCAACTCGTCTTTTCGCACCGCATAGAGGGCTTTGGAGAACCCATCGAATACATCGCTTTCGACGAAGACGGCAGCCTCTGGGCGGCGCACCCATACAAAGGGTTGCATCGCCTCAAGATAGGCCACGATCTGGCCGCCGTGATGGAAGTGCGCAAAATGAGCGCGTCGGCGGGAGTCAATTCTGAGTTCAATTTATCTTTGACCCGGCTCTCCGAAAACGTGATACTGCACGCTGCCGACGGCTTTTTTTCGTGGAACCGAACAGCCCAAAGCTGGCAGCCTTATGCCTTGCCCGGCTTTCGTGCGGGCGGCGGCGAGAGGGCCGTTGTTGCCGCCGGAGGAGATGCGTTTTTTGTGGTGTTCTCCGACCGCGTGGTACACGTTGACAAGGGGCGGCAAACGGTTTTTAACCTGCGTTTGGTGGACGACCGGCCCAACATCATTTCCATAGATAAAGACGTGTGGCTTTTTTGCCTCGAAGACGGCTACGCCAAATGGGATGCCCGTAAAGCCGTAACAGCCTCGCGAATGGAAGCGCGGCCAAGAATAACGGAAGTGCAGATTCCCGGTCGCAAAGGCCCAGGAGACAGCCTCGGCATTTTGTCCGGCAACACAAGAGAAATCACCCTACAAGCTTCTGAAAACCATTTGATTATTCAATTCGCTTCTTTTGTTTTTGATCGAAAACCCACATACAGGTGGCGGCTCATAGGATTGAATGAAGACTGGTCGGACTGGCAGGAAAACAGCAGCCAGGATTTTGGTTTTTTGCCGCCGGGCAATTACCGTTTCGAGGTGCAATCCGATCATTCTGAGGCGATTGCAGGCGTTGATTTTCGCATCAATCCGCGCTGGCATCAAACCTGGTACATGCGCTCCCTGTTCGTTTTGGCGGCTATGGCCGGCGGCGTAGTTGCGCTGGTATGGTATCGCCGCAGAATCATGCGTGAACACCGACGCCTCTTGCTGGAGCGGGAACGGGAACTGCATCAGCAGCGCATACAGGAGCGCAACAATCAATTGCAGGAAGATATTCTCAAGAAAGCCAAAGACTTAGCCAATTCTACCATGCACCTCATTAAGAAAAATGAAGTCTTGTTGGAGATCAGACAACGCCTCACAGAGCTGCCCCGCGACGCCCGACTGGGAACGCAGGTGCAGCAATTGCATCGCTTGGTAGAGCGGGAACTGAGCAGCGAGAACGACTGGGAGGTGTTTGAAGAGAATTTCAACTCGGTGCATGAGGCCTTTTTGCGCAAAATGAAACACAGCTTCCCGGAACTCACGCCCGGAGATTTGCGGCTGGCCGCCTACCTCAAAATGAACCTGAGTACCAAAGAAATAGCGCCCCTGCTGGGCATTTCCATCCGGGGCGTAGAGAACAAACGCTACCGCCTGCGGCAAAAAATGAACCTGCCCAACGATGAAAACTTAGTGGAGTTTTTGTTGGAATTTTAAGAACACTCCAGCACCATCCCCGCCGCCACCGTCCGGCAAGTCATTTCATCAATGAGGATAAAAGCGCCGTTGCTGCGGTTGTCGGCATACAAATCCAGCGCCAGCGGCGAGGCTGTTTTGATACCCACCGTAGCGATGTCGTTGAGTTTTACATCTTGTGCATCAACGAATTGCAGCGTGTCTATCTGAATTTTATCAACCAAGTCCCGCACCACGCAGCGCACTTTTTTACCATGATGTTGCAGCAGGTATTTGCCGCCGGGAATCAGATGCTTTTCGTCATCCATCCAGCAAATGCGCGCTTTCAGTTCTTGACCGATCACCGGGGCGGCGCTCAGGGGCGCAATGATGTCGCCTCTACTCACGTCAATATCGTCTTGCAGATGCAGCACAATGGAGTCAAGCGCCTCTGCTTCCGCCAGGTCTTTGCCGTACATTTCAATGCGCTCAATGCGGCTGGTTTGGCCGCCGGGATAAACGCCCACCGCATCGCCCACGCGCAGTGTGCCGCTCGTCAGGCGGCCTGCATACCCTCTGTAATCGTGCAGATCGTCGCTTTGCGGGCGAATGACCCACTGAACAGGCAGGCGGGCGGCATCGGCAAAGTGATCGTCTTCCGTATTGATTTCTTCCAGATATTGCAGCAGCGCAGGCCCCTGATACCATGAAAAATGAACGCTGCCCTGCACAATGTTTTCGCCGTGTAAGGCACTGACCGGAATGAAGTGTATGGTTTTGAAATTCAGTTGATTGGAAAACTGTTTGAACGCTGCGGCGATGCGATAAAACGCCTCCTCATCATAGCCGATCATGTCCATTTTGTTGACGGCCACCACCAAATGCCGGATGCCCAGCAGCGAAGTGAGGTAGGTGTGCCGGCGGGTTTGTTCCACCACGCCATTGCGGGCATCCACGAGAATAATGGCCAGATCGCAGTTGGAGGCTCCGGTCACCATGTTGCGGGTGTATTGCACATGGCCGGGCGCATCGGCGATGATGAACTTGCGGCGGGGCGTTGAAAAATATTTGTACGCCACATCTATGGTGATGCCTTGTTCGCGCTCGGCTTTGAGGCCGTCGGTGAGGATGGCGAGGTCGGGAGTATCTGTGTCTGAAAACCGGGAAGCACGGCGCATGGCCTGAAGCTGGTCTTCAAAAATGGCGTTGGAATCGTACAAAAGGCGGCCAATGAGGGTGCTTTTTCCGTCGTCCACGCTGCCGGCAGTGATGAATCGTAGTAAGTTCATAATGTTTTGTTTGTGCTAGAAATACCCTGCTTTTTTGCGGTCTTCCATGGCGGCTTCCGAAACGAGATCGTCTAAGCGGGCGCCGCGTTCGCTGAATCTGGCGTCGCGCAATTCCTGAACGATGTCTTCAACAGTGGAAGCGCCGGACTCTACGGCGGCGGTGCAGGTAATATCGCCGATGGTGCGGAATCGAATGAGCTTGGAGACGATTTTATCCTGAGCGTCCAAGTTCAGGCAAGGTTCGGCGGCCATCCAGGAGCCGTTTCGGCGCACCACTTCCCGCTCATGTGCAAAGTAGAGCGAAGGCAGGGCAATGTTTTCGCGCTGAATGTAGTGCCAAACGTCCAATTCGGTCCAGTTGCTGATGGGAAACACCCGCACATTTTCACCCGGATGGATTTTGCCGTTGTAGATGCTCCAAAGTTCGGGTCTTTGGCGTTTAGGGTCCCATTCGCCGAACTCATTGCGCACCGAAAAAACGCGCTCTTTGGCCCTTGCTTTTTCCTCATCCCGGCGCGCGCCACCAATGCAGGCATCAAACCGGAACTCCTCAATGGCATCCAGCAAGGTAGTGCTTTGGAGGGCGTTTCGGCTGGCGTTTTTGCCTTTGGGGTCTGCCACCTTGCCTTGCCGAATGCTGTCTTCCACATACCTGACGATCAGTTTCATGCCGGTTTGTTCGGCCAATTGGTCTCTGAAATCGAGCGTTTCCACAAAGTTGTGGCCCGTATCAATATGGAGTAAGGGGAACGGAACCGCTCCGGGCCGGAATGCCTTCAGCGCCAGATGAACCAATGTGATGGAGTCTTTGCCGCCCGAAAACATGAGCGCCGGTCGTTCAAATTGCCCGGCCGTTTCGCGCAGGATGTGAATGGCTTCTGCCTCCAACCAATCGAGGTGCGTGTGTGCTTTATTCATGCCTTTAGATCTTTAGTTACTATTTAGCCGGTCCCCCAAAGCTACGACCACGCCGGGGCGTGGCACGAGCTATGAGCTTGTTTTCTCGTTCAGAAATTAGATTTTCCATTTGGGGAAATTTCAAAATCTCATCTTGAAAAAAGGCCCTTTTCATTTTGGAAAATCAAACTCGTGACTCGCAGCTCGCGGCTCGCAGCTTTTTGCAGGCGACTGAATAGTCACGATTTTTATAACAAAATCATTAATTTTCTGAAAATCAGATAAATACTCCAAACCATGACCAATGAGCCGACGAGTATCAGCCCGGCCCGGCGCGGGAGTTTTCCTGCCAGCCTCGCTGCAATGGGCGCTGCCACTGCGCTGCCGGCTATCAGGCCCAGAATGATGTGCCAATGCGTGACGCCCAATGTGGCCAAAAAAGTGAGCGCCGTAGCCAGCGTGATGAAAAACTCCACCAAGCTCACGGTGCCGATGACAAAGCGGGGACTGCGGCCGTTGGAAATGAGTGTGGACGTGACCAATGGTCCCCAGCCGCCGCCGCCGAAGGCATCCAAAAAACCGCCTGCCGCCGCCAGCCTCGACAGGTGTCTCACTTTCTTTTTTTCGACACTGTGCTGCATGGCTTTGTGCAATATCCTGACAGCCAGCAACAAACAATACACTCCCAATACAAGGCTTGTCCACTCGGCATAGCTCCGGGCTGCCACAACAAGCAACAAGGAGCCGGCAACAGCCCCGGCCAAAGCAGGCCACAACAGCGCTTTGGCGAGTCGCTTATTTACATTGCCGAACCGATAGTGAGAATACCCCGATATGCCGGTAGCAAATACCTCGGCGGTATGTATGCTGGAACTGACCATAGCGGGAGGCACGCCAAAACCCAACAAAGCGGTGGTGCAGGTGAGGCCGTAGCCCAAGCCTAATGCCCCGTCTATCATCTGGGCAGCGAATCCGCAGAGCACAAATCCCAGAAATTCAATGGAAAAAACAAGCTCCTTTATTTGGTCGAAATTCAGCGCTTGTTGGCTGCCGATCAATAGAATCGCGAACACGATAAAGCAGAAAATACCAAGGCTCCAGCCGGCTAAACTGCGCCAGGACCAGCCGGTTTTGGGCGCCGTCATGGTGCGTGGAGCAGCGGCGGACGGCACAGGTGTTGAGACAGATTCGTTGCTTGTTGACGACATACCTACTTATCCTACCTTAATAATAGGAAATGCAAAGGTAAGCGCAGGTAGCGAAAAAACAAGAACAGGATCGTATTTTTTTAGAAATGACGCTGAAGATCAGGGTAAGTCTTTGAGATTAAAGACAGAGTTACCTCAGCAACAGCACATCGCCCGAAAACGTATGCACCATGCCGCTGACGGATTCTACCTGCGTCATGTAGGTATAAATTCCCGGCTGGAGCAACTGCCCCCTGAACATGCCGTTCCAGCCGTAGTCTTCGTCGTTGGGCGGAAAATCGGTTGCCTGATACATCAATGCCCCCCAGCGATCAAACACCCTGAAAACGAGCACTTTTTTTACCAATAAAGGATGGGCGTACACCACCAAACGGTCATTGACCAAGTCTTCATTGGGTGAAAATGCCGATGGAACAAACACATCCACCGCATCTTCTACCTGCACATTCACCGTCGTTTCTGTACTACAACCAAAAATGTCAATGATGCGAATCGTATATTGATCCGAATGCAAGGCGGAGAGGTAGGGTTGCAAACAGTGACTGCAATCCAAGCCGGTTTCGGGTATCCATCGAACAGAAGCCACGAGTGGTTCCGGTATGAGCAGCACGGTGGGCATTTGGACGACAGCCCCGGCCCTGACTTTGAGCGGAGAGGCTATTTCGGCAGCTTTGGGGCGCAACGACGGCATGATCCAATCTTGTTCCAAGCGGCAGCCGGCCTCGTCTTCAATGACCAAATGGTAGCTTTGGCCTTCTACCAATCTTCTAAACAGAGATGCGTCGGAATTGGCCTGCCCGAACACCCCGTACCTGTAAGGCGGCCTGCCACCGGCGGCACTGAACGTATATCCCGGCATCCACAAGTCTTCACATCTGAACGACACAGGCGCCAAAGGCGTCGGCGAGGGTACTTCAATGGCTGCGCTTTGCAGGCAACCCGCTGCATCTGAAACAGTTATGCTGTAAATTCCGGCCCTTACACCCTGAACAATCCATTCATTTTCAATGCCGTTGCTCCACCGCGTAGAATAAGGCGGAGTGCCGCCGGAGATGCCGCACTGAATGCTCCCGTCGGCAAAACCGAAGCAAGACACAGGCCGCACTTCCCACTGAATGTCTATGGTGTTGACGTGTACCTCAGCCGTTCCCTGGCCTGCATTCCTGCAAAAGGCATCCTCCACTTCTGAAATCCTGTAAATGCCTTGCCGGGTAGCCGGCAGCTCGAATATGGGCGTTTGAATGTCGCTGATGATCGCCTGCTCTGTGCCGTTGATGGTATAAGACAGCGCCCAGGGAGGCGTGCCGCTGAGCACTACCGATAAAAAGGCCGTATCGCCGGCGCATATTTCTGACTGACCACTGATCCACGCATCCGGCGGTTCGGTGATCTGCACCCAGACGGTGTCGGAGGCGGTACTGCCGCAGGCATCTGTGATGGTGACGCTGTACTGTGTGGGTATCGGGGGCAGTACTTCTATAGTGGGCGAAGTGGCGCCGTTGCTCCAATAATAAGAATAAGGCGGCCGCCCCTGCGATGCCCTCGGCTGTAGTCGGGCGGGCATATTCCGGCAGATGCCCGCATCGGGCAAATGTACCAATAGTGGAGGCGCATCATTCACATATAAGGTAGCAGTATCGGTGTAGCAGGCGCAGGGGATGTTGAGTTCTATCACTAATGCTTCGATGCCTTCCAGTATTTGATCGTTGAAAAAAGAAACGGGCACATTGACGCCCGACTGCCCCGCCGGAATGGTGGCAATGCCGGGCAGCGGCGCAAAATCAACTCCTTCAGTAGCGGTAGAGGCAGCGGCGATGATGGAATAACGCACCGTGACGGGCAGATCGCGAGAGGAAGGATCGGCCCGTTGAAAACGAAAATGCCCATCATTGCAGCCTTCGTAGGCGATGCCCGAAGCGTTGCTCTGCGATTGCCCGCCGATGGCCACCGCTGCTCCAATATTGAAACTTTCGGCTTCGAGAAACACCGCCGAATCGTAAAAATTATCGCCTACATCGGCCACCACCATACGAATGTGGTAGGTTTCGCAGGGAATGAGTTTCAGACTCGCCGTGAGTTTGCGGGTGAAGCCATCGTATTGAATGAGAGGAGTAAAGGGCGAGCTTTGAGGAGTGATACCGCACTGAAGGGCATCGGCAGGCAGTTCGTTGCGGATAAAATAACCTGCATTTTGAAGATGGTTGACGGTATTGATGGCCACAAAATCATTGCTGCCGGGGATCAGGGCTATGTTGCGGGAATTGTTGGAAAACGCGCCCTGAATGCCTGGTCCACTGATGAAAAAACCGAACACGTCGTTGTAGTCGCTGCCGACGAATTCACAATACTCTTCCGAGGCAAACACATACCGGAATGTGACGAATGAATCCAGCGGCACAAAGTCGAACTCCAAGCCCGCCCGATCTCTCACGCCCGTGTTGGCCAGCAGGTTGAGGTCGGGGTCGCCGCCATTGTAATTAAAGTCGCCGCTTTTGTCGGTGAGGTTGTTGGGACCTGGAGCGTTTGTGATGGGGCCGGTAGATAAAATAATGCCTTTGTCTAAGCCAATTGAACTCAGCCCATTTTCAAAATAGCCGATGCCCGTTGCAGGGCCAATGGTAGAAATATTGCTGATGCTGTTGCAGATGCCGCGAGCAAAGATATCGCGCACCAACTGATTGGCGCTGTATTGCCCGGAAACGGCAAGCGGGTCGGACAGAAGCGAGACCTCCTCGTGGGGCGCAGACTGCTGAGACAGGGATATAAAAAAGTAGTCTGTAAGCTGAAAACTGCCCACAGCGCTGAAAAAAATCCATGCCAAAATACGCCAACTCACGATCATGTTGTAATTGGTTGAAAGAGAATGGCAGAATGCTGCTAAGGCTTCCTTTAGGTTTCGGTTCAAAGGTAGGCAAATTCAGTCATACCGTTTCAGTATGAATGGAGCTTAATAAAAAAAAACCGGCAGATAGCGCCACATAGAGAAAATTAATATTAATTTCGCTGCTGCAATTTACATGAGCATATATGTCAGGTGTAAACACAGGACGGTCCCCCCGTTCTTCCCGAAAACCATCCAACGCTCCACTTGATGGGTATGTCCACACATCAATCCAACCTTAAAACGTTTTATCCATGATCCTGAAAAAAGTACTTCCGCTGGTGTGGCTGTTATTAGCCGCATGGAGCAACTCAACCGCGCAGTCCGGTTCCGGCTGCATCGAAGGCGCAATAGTCACCACGCGTGCCGGCGCTACCTCTGTTGATATATGTCAGGGCGATGGCCTGCCCGACATTATCCGATTCAAAACCAGCCCGGCGGCCATGCCTTTTGCCTATCTCATCACCGACGTCAACAACGTGATTTTGGGAGTCAGCGCTTCCAACATTATCAATTTGGAAGGCTATCCGGTGGGCACATTGCGTGTATGGGCTTTTGCTTATTTGGGCAGTATTTCTGCACAGGTAGGACAAAACGCCGCAGATGGAGGGCTGGCGCAGATTTGTTTTGCCCTGACTTCCAACTTTGTAACCGTCAACAGTATCAATCCAGATGGAGGTACTGTGACAACGAGCACCGGCGCCAACAGCGCCTTCGCCTGCGTGAACAACTCAGGCAGCAACGCCATTTCCTTTGCTACTACGAATACAGGCTCCAACTATTCCTACGTCGTTACCAATGCCAATAACATCATCGTGGGAGCGGCAACCGGTAATATGTTTGATTTCGGAACCGTACCTGCCGGCAATTACCGCGTGTGGGGTGTGGCTCATGCAGGGCCGCTGAATGCCCCCATAGGCGCTAACATTACCACCTCTGTGCTCTCCAACCAATGCTATGGCTTGTCGAGCAACTTTGTAACTGTGCAAAGAGGAAATGCCGACGGCGGAACCGTAAGTACCGTCAGCGGAGCTTCCGAAATCAAGTTCTGCCGTGCTGCCGACGCGGTTGCTGTGGCGCTCACCGTACAGTCGCCGGCCCCGGCAAGTTATGCGTATGTACTCACCAATACAGCCAACCGGATCATTGCGATTCTGCCGGGCAACAGTTTCCAGCCCGCCGGCCTGCCTTTGGGCAATTACCGGATTTGGGGGCTTTCTTACAGCGGCAATATTTTGGCCCAAGCCGGTGACGATGCTGCTGCCGTTGCGCTCAGCGATGCCTGTTTCGACCTTTCCGACAACTTCATTCCCGTCGCCTTGCAAGATGTCAACGGCGGTGAAATTTCTATTGCCGGAGGCGGCAATCAGGCGCTTTGTGTAGGCGACGGCGATGCCGATGTAGTGTCTTTCTCGGCTGCGGGCGGTTCCGGAGCGTCCTATATTTGGGTAGTGACGGATGCAGACGGCGAGCAAGTGTTGGCCGTTTCCACCAGCAACGACATTGATTTTGAAGGCTTTGCATCAGGCTCTGTATTGGTATGGGGCCTCGCTTATTCGGGAACCTTGAATGCCCAGCCGGGACAGAGCGTTGCGGAAGCATTGCAAGGTCTGGAATGTTTTGACTTGTCTGAAAACGCCGTAGCCTTGCACCTTACCCGTACCAACGGCGGCGAGGTGACCATTGCAGGCGGAGCAACTTCCATCAACGTTTGCACCGGCGACGGCGTATCCGACGAGTTGAGCTTCACCAATACTTCCGACGCCTCCGAAAACTACGCCTATGTAGTGACGGACGGCAACAACAATATCATTGCGCTTTCAGCTTCCGGCGTAGTGGATTTTGAAGGCGGCGGAGTAGGCGTGGTGCGCGTTTGGGGTCTGTCTTACAGCGGCAACCTGCTGGCTCAAGTGGGAGACAACGCAGCTTCAACCACGCTGTCGGACGGCTGCTACGACCTTTCCGACAATTTCGTCACCGTGGACCTGCGCCGCACCAATGGCGGCAATGTGTCCATTACAGGTGGCGCAGTGTTTGCTACGGTGTGCGCCAATGATGGAGCAGCCGATGTGCTGAGTTTCAACAACAACTCCGGCTTTGCACCCAACTACGCCTACATTGTTACCAATGAAAACAATGTAGTACAAAGCATTTCCACTACCGGAATGATTGATTTTGAAGGCTCCGGCAGCGGCATTGTCCGCGTGTGGGGAGTGGCTTATACCGGCAACCTCCTCGTTGCTCCCGGTGACAACGCAGCCGCTGTGGCACTTTCGGACGAATGCTTCGACCTGTCGGACAACTATGTAGTGGTGGACAGAGAAACCGTTGACGGAGGCATGATTATGACGCCTTTCGGCCAAACACAATTGGAATTCTGCGGCGGCGACGGCTTCCCCGATCAAGCGGTGTATTTCTCTACCATGCAGGCATTCGGCAATTTTACGTTCCTCATCACGGATGCCAATAACACCCTTTTGGTACAAACCACCTCCAACTTTACCGATTTTGAGAGTTTCGGAGCGGGTACTTTCCGCGTGTGGGGGCTTTCCTACACCGGCAACGCAACGCTGCAACCCGGCGACAACGTTTCTTCCGCTACGCTCTCAGATCGTTGCTTCGACCTTTCCGACAACTTCCTCACCATCGTAGTGAATACAGTGGATGGAGGAACGGTTTCTCTTATTGACGGCGGCGGCAATGCTTATCTGGCCTGTGCCAATGACGGCTCGGCAGATGTAGCGCTGGTACAAAGCACTGCCAACGAACCCGGAGCGAACTACACCTGGCTGCTCACCGATGAGGGCAACCAAATTCTCGCCATTTCTTCTACGGCTGATTTCAACTTCGACAACTATGATCCGGGTACCTACCGCATCTGGGGTTTGGGTTACACGGGTAGCTTATCGGCGGCGCCGGGGCAGTTTGCCGGCACCGTTTCTTTGGCATCCGAGTGTTTCGGCTTGTCGCTCAATTATATAGAAGTCAGTGTGGAAACAGCGCTCGGAGGAGAAATTTCGGTTGCAGACGGCAGCCATTTCATCTCCATCTGCGCCGGCAACGACATCGTGTCGGAACCCATCACGTTCAACACTACAGGCTCAAGCACAGGCACTTATGTGTATGTCATCACGGATGAAGAAAACAACATCGTGCGGGTTTACAATGACGATGTCATCAGCTTTGACGACGGCTTGGGCGAAGGGCGCTACCGCGTTTGGGGCTTGGCTTACACCGGCGATCTGACCGCACAAATCGGCGACAATGCCGGCGATGTATCGCTTTCAGACGGCTGTTTCCAGCTTTCCTCCAACTTCATTCCGCTTTGGTCCGGTTTCCCGGAAGCAGGCGAGTTGTCTTTTGAAGGATCGGGCGATACCCGCCTTATCTGCCCCGACAACGGCATAGCCGACGAAATCAGCTTCAATGCAGCGGGCCTATCTCAAAACCTGCCCTCTGTTTTCCTGCTCACTGATGCCGATAACGTGGTGCTCGACATCTTTACAGATACCACCTACGATTTTGACCAGACAGACGAGCCGGAACTCCGCGTTTGGAGCCTTTCTTTTGCAGGCGCTTTGCTGGTACAAGTGGGCGACAACGCAGCCGAGGTGGACCTGGCTTCTGAATGTTCCGAACTGAGCAACTTCCTCACCGTGTTGCGCCAAAAGCCGGAAGCCGCAAGCATCAGTCTTTCTGATGGAAATACCTTTATTTCAGCTTGCGCTGATGGGCTGACGGGACCTGTTTCCTTCATCAATACCTCTGATTTTGCAGGCAACTACATCTATGTCATTACCAGCACAAGCAATGTAATTCTGGATGTAGCCGCCGGCAGTAGCTACGATTTCTCAGACCTGACCAACGACACTGTGCGCGTGTGGGGATTGGCTTACACCGGCAATATCCTGGCCCAGATTGGCGACAACGCAGCTACCACGACCATTACAGACGACTGCTACGATCTGTCCGACAATTTCATCACGGTGGTACGCGTCAATGCGGTCGGCGGTTCATTGATTACTCCCGATGGCCAAACGCAATACCTGCGCTGCGCCGGCGACGGCACGCCCGATCCGATCAGTTTCACAGTCACCGGAGCATCCAATGCGCCCTATCTGTTCCTCATTACAGACGAAAACGACTACCTGATCGGCATTTCTACCCAGCCTGGTTTCGATTTTGAGAACGCCATTCAGGGAGTGTTCCGCATTCGCGGGATTTCTTACACCGGCGTGTTCCAGTTGTTCCCCGGCGACAGCATTTTCGGAGATATTCCGGCTGCCAGCGGTTGTTTCGATTTCTCGGATAACTTCATAGAAATCAACAATGTGCGCGTCAATGGAGGCAACCTGTTCAGCACCGGCAACCAAACGGTGTTCTACATTTGTCCGGCCGACGGCGTAGCCGACGTGGTGCATTTCAACAATACGTCCAACGCAGCTACTGCCAACTACGCCTACTTGTTTACCAATGAAAACAACGTCATCATTGGCCTCACCTTCCAGGATTCGTTCAACTTCGATATTGCCGGCATCGGCATTACCCGGATTTGGGGTGTTTCTTACACCGGTAATTTCATTGCCAATTTTGGAGACAACGCCGCTACAACGCCGCTTTCCGATCAGTGCTATGATCTGTCGAACAACTACATCACCGTGGTGCGCGACGTACCCGCCGGCGGCACAGTAGCCACTTCGCAGGGCGAAACAGCACTCACGATTTGCCTCGGCATTGATCCTTCGGTAGTGACGGCTCAGAGCACCAGCGCGTCTTTGGTGGCCTATACCTTTGCGCTTACGACGCAGTTCAACGACATTCTGGCATTCTCGGATGGCGGCAACTTCAACTTTGCGCAATACGGCGCCGGCACTTATCGGATATGGGGCGTTTCTTACACGGGCACGCTCGACCTTACGGTTGAAAATATCCTCAGCGTGGATTTGGGCAGTAGTTGCCTCGAACTGTCTGGCAATTTCATCACCGTCATCGTTACCGACATCATTGCAGGCGGCGTACTTTCTGCCAACGGCGACCTGACGACGGTTTATTTCTGCCCCAACGACGGACAGGAAGACTTGGTAGAAGTGAGTACCACCAGCCCCACGCCTTCCGACAACTATCGCTTTGTGGTGGCCAATCAGAACGGCATGGTTTTCATTCCCGACCTGATGGGCAATGCTATTGATTTTGACGGCGCAGGCATTGGAGAATACCGCATCTACGGCATCGCGTTCACCGGCAACTATTTGGTGGGGCTGGGCACCAATCTCAATACTGCCGATCTTTCGGATGGTTGTTTCTCCTTGTCGTCCAACTTCATCCGCGTGTTCAACGCAGTAGCCGACGGCGGCACAGTGAGTACGACCGATGGCGATACGCAAGTAGAATTGGACATGCAGGACGGTGAGGCAGATGTGTTGGAATTTGAAAATACCGGCGCGACCAACCTGCCTTACCTGTACGTTCTGACCGATGAGAACAACATCGTTTTGGGCTATCTCAACGGCAATAGCTTCGATTTTGAAGGCCGTACCGAGCCGAAACTGCGCGTGTGGGGACTTTCCTACCACGGCGCAGCGCCCACTGCCACCGATGTGCCGGCTTCAGAATTGATCGGCGCAGGTGATTGTGCAGCATTCTCTCAGAACTTTGTGTCCATCGCGGCCATCGTAGATCCGACGCTGCAAGACAACGCTACTTCTCTGCGCGCTACGGCCCAGCCCAACCCGGCTACCGACCGCGTGACCCTGCGCGTATGGGCTGATGAAAAAGTCAAGTCGGCCTCTGCTACCGTACTGATTATGGATGCTTCGGGCCGCGTACGCGACCAGTATCGCCTGCCGGAATGGAGCGGTTTCCAACAAGCTGAGTTGGACATCAGCCGCTTGGAGGAAGGTGTTTATACCGTGCAGATTCGCAGCGCCGAAAACGTGGCTGTACTGCGGGTGGTGAAGAGCCGTATGTAGTGGTTAATGGCTTGGGGTCTTTCCCTGAGTCGCTAAAATGATTCAATTCAAAGGGCGTCGAATGCGGAAGTGTTCGGCGCCCTTTGTGCTTTCCTAATCTACCACAATTTCTCCGCCCGCGCAAGGTTCTACCTTGTGCGGACTATCATGCGGGTTCTACCCGCCCACATTCATCACGGGAGAAGTATAGTCCTGCCCGCGCGAGGTTCTACCCTCATCCTAATCTACCACAATTTCCAGCCCGTCCCAGCCCAATTCTACCCCCGGCGGTAAAGCAGGCGACACATCGCAGCGCCGCCCCATGCTGTGGGCTATATGCGTCAGGTAAGCCTTGCGCGGCCCTATGCGCTCAATCAATTCCAGCGCGCCCTCCAAATGCAGGTGCGTGGGATGTGGCGTATGATACAAGGCATTAATAATCAGTATTTCCGTTCCCATCACTTTCTCCAATTCCGCCTCGCTGATGGTTTTCACATCGGTCAGGTAGGTAAACGAGCCTACGCGAAAACCCAGTACCGGCAGACTGCCGTGCATTACTTCGATGGGTACGATGGAAGTGCTGCCGATTTGAATGGGCGTATCTTTTTGAATTTCCTGCAATAGCAAGCGCGGCGCTCCGGGATAGGCATCGGGGCCAAAGGCGTAGGCAAAGCGGCGGCGCAGTTCGGCAGCCACGCGCACCGTGGCATACACGGGCATATCGCGGCGCTGAAAAAAATTGAACGGCCGCACATCGTCCATACCCGCCACATGGTCGTTGTGTTCGTGGGTGATGAGAATGGCATCCAATGAGCTTACATCTGCCCGGAGCATTTGCTGCCGAAAATCAGGGCCGCAGTCTATCGCAATGTTTTGATTATCAATACTCAAAAGCGCCGATGTGCGCAGCCGGTGATCGCGCGGATCGGAAGACCGGCACACCTCGCAGCCGCAACCAATGACCGGCGTACCCTGAGAGGTGCCGGTGCCGAGGAGTGTAACTTTCAGTTGGATGGCGTCTCGGATTGAGCGGGTTCGGAGGAAGAACTCTGGAGAATTTCTTTGTACAGCTTAGCCGATTTTTCCGACATGCCCGCATCGCCGGCCTCTATTCCGGCAATGATGTCGAGCAGGCAGGTGATGCGGCCTTCGGTATTGAAAAACTTGTTCACAACGGCCATCTTGCGGTCTTCCACCACACAGTAGCCCGATTGGAAATTGCCTTTTTCATAACGCACCGTGTAGCCCAGCTCTTCGAGCAGCGTTTCTATCTTTTTGAGATTGTGCGCGGTATATTTCAACATGCCGGAAATGGTGTTTTGTCTTGCACAAAGGTAGTGCATGGGCCGCGATTTTTCTATTTTTGCGCAAATTACCCTGCTATGCGATATTCATTGATCCTTTTTGTCTTAATGACGGTCTTCTGCCTGGCCGCCTTTTCCGTACAGGCCCAACGCTTCAAAACTGCTGTGGTGGCAGGGCTGAACATGGCTCAAATTGACGGCGACGACCTGGCCGGGTACCGCCAGCCGGGCATCAATGCAGGTCTGCGAACCTCTGCACAATTGTCGGATAGATGGCAATTGGGGCTTGAGCTATTGTTTTCACAACAAGGCTCAGACCGTGGGCCTGATGATCCTTTTCTGACCAACTATGACAGAATTCGATTCAACATGGTAGAAGTGCCTGCCATGATTCAGTTTTCGGAATGGAAAATTCAATTAGCAGCGGGCCTTTCTTACAGTCGTTTGATCAATTATCGCATCCGGGGCATCGGCGGGAGCAACATTGCTTCCAATTTCGACATAGATCGCAACAACGTCAGCGTGTTGCTGGGCGGCACTTATTTCCCCTCCGAAAAATGGGGCTTGGATGTGCGCTGGACCCGCGCTATGTTTCCTCTTCAGGTGTATTCCTCACTTTCAGGCGCCGAAACAGATCAATTCCTCAGTTATTTCGTCTCCTTTCGCCTGCTGTTCTTACTGAATTGACCATTTTCGTTGTACAATAAAAATCAACCACTTATGAAATATTCAACCATCCCTTTCCTGCTCCTCGTGCTGTTTTCGGCCTGCTCCTCCCAATCAGGCTCCGACGCCGCCGCAAGTTCCAAACAGGCAGCGCCCGCCCCCGCCTTCCCTACCCTGCCCATCGAAACCATCAGGACGCTGGTAGCCGAGTGCGATTACATTGACATCATCATGTACCAGCCGCAATTCAGCATGAGCCAAAACGAGCGCAGTGCCGTCATGGCTACTCTTTCGCACATCTCTGAAGTGCCCGCAGTACACAATGCCGCCAATCCCGCCACCGGCCACATCTTTTATCAGGCCAAAGGTCAGACACTCCTCGAAGCCGACCTCTACCTGCGCAATGAAGGCAGCTATTTGGTCTTCTATCAGGACGGCAAACCCGCCTTCGCCAATGCCATGACACAACAGGGCGTAGCTTTTTTTGCCAACATTCTCAGCCAATTGCAGGGCGCTCCGCAGCAATAAAACCGCACTTTTCTGATGAGACGCATTGCTGTTATTGACCTGGGAACCAATACTTTCCACCTGCTCATTGTCGAGCGGACAGAGGATGCGCCGTTCCGCGTGGTTTTCCGAAAACAGGTGTATGCCAAGCTCGGCATCGGCGGCGTGGAGTACATCATACCCGAATCGTTTGAGCGCGGATTGGAAACCTTAGAGGCTTTTCAAATGGCCATTGTTGAATATGGCGCCGAGTTGGTGCAGGCATTTGGCACTGCTGCGCTCCGCACCGCCTCCAACGCCCCGGAATTCATAGAGCAGGCACTCCGGCGCACGGGCATTCCCATCACCCTCATCAGCGGCCGGGAAGAAGCGCGCCTCATCCATCGCGGCGTCAGTTGGGCCGTCCCCATCGAAGACGACGAGCCGGTACTCATCATGGACATCGGCGGCGGCAGCGTAGAATTCATCATTGCCGACAAAAACGGGCCGCTTTGGTACCAAAGTTTTATGGTGGGCGTGGCCGTACTCTTTCGCAATTTCCACCACAGCGATCCCATCACCGAGGATGAAACGGAGGCTGTCAGGTCTTTTTTAAAACAACAATTGCAACCGCTCCTGACCGCTTTGCAACAGCATCCGGTTCGACGGCTCATCGGCGCTGCCGGCGCTTTTGACGTGGTAGAAGGCATGACCCTGCCCGAAATACCGACCTCGCCCAATGCCGAAATCCCGCTGGAGCGCTTCCCGGAAGTTTACCAACGCATCATCGCCGCCACTCTGGCCGAGCGCTTAGCCATGCCCGGACTGCCGCACCCGCGCGCCGACATGATCGTGGTGGCCTTTATTCTCATAGACTTCGTGATGCGCCATGCCGGTATTCAACGCATGACGGTTTCGCATTTTTCCCTCAAGGAGGGTATGATTCGGGAGTGTTTTGGGGAGTAGGTAATGGTATTAAAAAAGTTACCCCCGCACAGATTTATGTTTTTTCCGCTTGGCCGGCCAGCCCAGAAAACGCGTGAGGGCGTGCAGATAATGACGTATGACGATTTCTTCTTCGAACTCGCGCAGTACTTTTTTACGGCCCTCCCAGCCCATTTGGCGACGTTCGGAAGGCGACAGTTCCAGAAAAGTCTCGATGGTTTGAATGAGATGGCCCGTGTCCTTGGGGCGGCACAACAGCCCGTTCACACCATGTTCGACGACCTCGCGGCAGCCAACAGAATCGGTGGTGATGATGGGTTTGGCCATGGCCGCAGCTTCGAGCAAAATGCGCGGAACCCCCTCTCCAAAAAAGGAAGGTAAAAGCACACAATCGGCTTCCGCCAAAAATGGCCGTATGTCATCCGTTTCGCCATGAAAACGCACGATGCCCTGCTGCTGCCACTCCTGCACCAGATCGAAAGAGACGGCGTCGGGATGATCGGGAACGATGAACCCCACGAGGTGAAAGCTACAGGGCGCGCCTTTGCGATGAAAATGCAGTGCCGCTTCGTAAAACTCTTTCATCCCTTTGCTCCATACAATCCTGCCCGCATAGAGAAAGTGCAAGGGCTTGTGTTCGCGGCGTTCGTGGCCGGGTTTGTACCATTGCACGTCCACGCCTTCGCTGGGCAACAGGAAGGACTTATCGGCAGGCACGATCCGAAGTTGTTCAAAAAATTGCTGGTCGTCCCGGTTGAGAAACCAAACCTGACGACTGAACAGACCCGCCAAACGGTACAGTTGTATGACGACCCACTTGGAAAAACTCCAGCCCTCTTCGCGCATCAGCCCCAGCCCAGTGGTGATGGCGATGGACGGAATGCGGCACCACCAGGTCGCCATAGAGCCGTAAATATTGGGCTTGGCAGTGTAGTGAAACACAAAATCGAAGCGGTATTTGCGGTAGATGGAAATGAGGCGAAGGATGCCGCGCCACTCGCGCAGGGGGTTGGTGCCATACACGGCAATGGGAAGCTGGACGAAGTGAAACCCTTCGGCGATGAGCCGGGTACTGGAGTGGTCGTGCGGGCTGATGACATACACCTCGGCGCCCATGTCGCGGAGGCGGCGGAGCAGGCCCAAACGGAAATTACAGGTGTACCAGGATGAATTGGAAACCAGTGCGATGCGCCGGGCTTTGCGGGCGGCGACATTTCCTTTGGATGGTTTGAGTTTGCTCAATGTATGCGGTTGTATGTAAAAATAGCGGATGTTTCCGGCAGTATTCGAGAATTGTCGCTAATCGTCTCTCATTTTATATCGTTCCAACTCATCATTTGAAAGCTCATTCGGCAAAACTAATCTATAGTGCTTTTCTCCGGCAATGCCAACTCCGTTATCTCCTATTTCAAATTCAAACAACGCTATAAGATCATCCCGCATAAACTGTACTGCAATTGGGCGGCAAATTAACCGGGGGTATTTTTCGGCACAAACTGCGAAATCTTGTTCAATTTGAACCACCCCGATTTTATCCGTGCCTCCCTTGGCCTGAACAGGGATGATATAATGAACGCCTCTTTTATCTAAGCCGACATATAGCTCATCTGTTTCTACTTGTCCTATATTAGGAACGGTTGTCCGAAAATGATTCTGTAAAGAATAGCAAGTTAAACCTGTAAAAATATCGATCAAACGGTTATATCTCACTTTTGCCAGCAGCCCTTGTTCGTCGTCAGAGGTATAAGTGAGAATGATTCCTGGCGTAGCATCTGGTATTTTTGTTTCGATCAATTGGGGATTCGGCTGAATTTGGGTAAAATTGCTAAGCACAAATTTGTACTGAGACCGCCCTGCGGGGCGAATAATCCACTCAAAGCCATCGGGGGCCGTTTTAGTGATGGACTCAGGCAAATTAATCCGGTACCTGAATGAATAAAGGACATCGCCTAAATTCTTAGGTAAATCAATATCTAATTGCTTTGCAGCCTGTTCGATATCTGATCGGGAAAATTCAATTTCATTCAAAGTATCTTCAAAAGAGCTTTGAAATAAGTGTTCTATTATCTGTATGTATCTATTTTTTGCCATTTTATCCATTCCAGCGAAGTATCACTACTTCTTCATTTAAGTTGTCTTTTGTTGCCGTTGAAAATCGGGTGCGAAACTGCACTATGTCCATCAATTCGTACCCCATAGATTCGGCTATTTCTCCCAACAAATGCCCTGTTCTAATCATAACCCGCAAATAAGAGGCCTGATCGCCTACAACGTAGGCCAGATTCGCTCCTTGTCTGAGTACGGTTTTCATTTCCTCCAGGTGCCTAGTCATTCCGCCAAAGTACAATTTAGTTACTTTATGGTATAATTTTTCAAATCCGGATGTTTTTCCCAATTCAATTCTTCTGTCCTCAATTTCTTTTGCAATACGCTGTACCTCGGAAATATTTTGCACAAAATGATCGTCGGTATCTTCTTTATAAACACCTCTGGTATTTGATCGTAACAATGTTTTTTTCAATAATTTTAACTCCTTATCAGAGTTTATAAACTCCAATAAAACTGATTCAAGTCGAGTTGTACGGGTATAATCTTTTTCATTAGGGTAAGGCGGCGAAGTGATCACCGCAGATATTTTTTTACCATTTAGAATGGCTGCAATATTCCTTGAATCTCCCAAAATGATTTCAGAAAAAGTATTTTGCTCGCCATTTAATGTTTCCAAATCCAAAGCAATTTTTACCACCTGATTATACCAGGTCTTTACTACAAAAACATCCGGTTTGATCTTTCCAACTCCTACCTCAGGTCCAAATTTAAGGTTACTTATTTCGTAAACAATAGAATTGCCCAATGCAAGCATTAAATACTGATAAGACTTTTTATTTTTATACGCTTTAATACAGTCAAATAAAACCATTACTTTATGAAGCGGCACAGGGCTGATAGAATCCTTTAAAATAAGTTTGTTTTTTTCAGGCTGAATCGAAAAAAGATTAGAAACATTCAAATTATTGAGTGATGGAGCATCAGAAATACCAGACAATTTTAAGGTCAAGAGCGCTTTCTCTCTGATTTGAACAGCACAAGTTCTTAGTTCATTTACATCTACCTCCCAATCGGTTTTTACAGTGCTGGCAAAATGAGCAAACGGATTGGCTTCAATTCCAATTGATGGGATTCCATGCAATTTGCCCTCAACAATTGTTGTACCCGTACCGCAAAAAGGATCGAGTATCAAATCGCTTTTATCCAAATTAAAATACTTTATATAGTCTCTTACTAAATGGGGCGGGTACGACAATACAAACCTATACCAATCATGAAAGCTACGGTCTGAAAAAAGCAACTTGTTCTTGTTGTAGTTGCTGATGCTGGTTTCTCCAAACAAGTCTATCATTCTGGTATCGGGTTATTAAGAAATAGTACCTCGTGCCTGAGACAGACAGTTACTCAAAGGTAACGATCTCCGGTATTTTCCTTCACGCTTTTGGTCACATTTTTTATTTCCTGTTCTTTGGATTTTGGATAAATCATCAGCACATCTCCTTCATCTACAACGATATAACCTTCCAATCCGCGCAATACGGCCAATTTCCCCTCCGGTACACGCACCAAGCAATCGCTGCAATCGGAGAGCAATACCTCGCTGCCCTGTACCACATTGTGATGCTCGTCGTGGCCCGATTCGGCGTGCAGAGAGGCCCAGGTGCCGAGATCGGACCAGCCGAAATCGGAAGGAATGGTGTAAACATTGTCGGCCTTTTCCATGATGGCGTAGTCTATGGAAATGCTCTCCAAATGCGGGTAGGTTTGGAGGATAAAGTCCTCTTCCTGAGGCGAGTTCAACACCGCGCAACCCGATTCGAGCGGCGCCAGAATGCCCGGCGATGCAGCGCGGAAGGCGTCGAGTACAGCGGCAGCCCGCCAGATAAAGATGCCGGCGTTCCAGAGGTAGTTGCCCTCGGCGATGAAGGCCTGCGCCTTTTCCAGTGGCGGTTTTTCGGTGAATCTCAGCACTTTATACACCTCGCCTTCTGTTGCTTCCGAGCTGTACTGAATATAGCCGTAGCCGGTGTCGGGGCGGCTGGGGCGTATGCCGAGGGTGAGCAGGGCCTTGTGGCGAGCGCTGAAATCAAGCCCTTTGCGGATAGTTTCCACAAAGGCCGTTTCCTGGAGGATGATGTGGTCGGAAGGCGCCACTACCATATTGGCCTCCGGGTTGAGGGCATGGATTTTGAGGGCCGTGTAGGCAATGCAGGGCGCGGTATTGCGGCGGGCCGGCTCGGCGATGACCTGATCTGGGCTGAGTTCGGGCAGGTGTTCGAGTACCTGTTCGCGGTAGTCGGCATGGGTGACGATGTAAATCCGATCCGGCGGGCAAATCTGCAAAAAGCGCTCGAATGTGAGTCGCAGCAAGGACTTGCCTGTACCGAGGATGTCTAAAAATTGCTTGGGGCGCGCTTCGCGGCTGGCAGGCCAAAACCGGCTGCCTACTCCGCCGGCCATGATGGCGATGTATGTATTGGGCGACATAAAGATATTGCAACCGGCCTGAGTGCCACTGCGAGGCAAAGGTATAACAGAAAGGGGAAACGGGCAAGTACCCGGCGTTAATGTGCGTTCAGACGACAGAAGGAGAAAAAGCGCTTGGTTCTTACACAATAAATGAGTAGTTTTGTCTTGACACAAAAAATAAAACAACAATCGTATGAAAACTACGCTCTACATCGCCTCTCTCCTCAGCATCCTACAGATATGCCCAGTGTCCGGGCAGCATTTTGCACCTATCGGAGCGACATGGTATTACAGCTCAAGCGCTTATGGCGCCGCTCCTGTGAGGTCGGAATATTACCTGATGACGGCAGAAAAAGACAGCGTCATGAGCGGGTATGCTCTCAGAAAAATAAAAAGGACGCATTACCGCTATCAGGGCGATTCTGTGGAAGTGGCTCCGTATTGGCTGCATCAGGCCGGAGACACGGTTTCGATGTACAGCCCCGGCGAGGAGCGACTGTATAAACTATTCATTTTCAACGCAATTCCCGGCGACACCCTGACGCTCGACATTCCTCACGAAGCTCAGTCCGGCTTTGCAGACATGACCTACCGCGTAGTTATTGACAGCGTCTTGACGGAGCTATACGACGGCGTGCCCTTGAAGAAGTATGTGCTGGAATCGTTGGACCATTTTGGTTGGAACAGAGGTTTTTATCTCGAAAAGGTGGGCGGATACGAGTGGTTCTTACCTTTGGGCATCACCGTCATACCGGAAGCCGACGGGCCGATAAGGTGCTATCGCGATGACGAGGTTGATATTCATTTCAGCGGCTTGCTCTGCGATTACAGAGTGGTCAGTTCTGTGCAGGATTGGCCGACAAACCGCACAACAACACTGTTTCCCAATCCGGCTTCCGGCTATGTACAAATTGAATCGGATATTGCCCCTGCCCGCATCGAACTGTATGACAGCATGGGGCGGCTCCTTTTTACAACCGACCAAAACCCCTTCACTGTCAGCCATTTGAAAAGCGGCGTGTATTTTGTACAAACGTATGCCGGCGACGGTATGAGGGTAGTAAAAAGGTTGGTAAAAAGATGAGAGTGGAGCGGGAAGCAACTCAACGGAAGAGGTGCTAAAGGGGCAGGACTGCGAAGGCATTAGCCAACCGCCTCACTGGGGGGTACCATCATGCCCGATGTGAGCTTCGGGTATCACTTTGCGCGCATAGATGCCAACGTGGGCGTTTCGTACCGCTTCATGCAGTATCGCTTTGCTGCCTTCGACACGCGCATCAGCATGCGCCGCCATTCGTTTATCCTGGAGTTCAACTTCATACAGTATGTGCAGTACATCGGGCGGCCCAAGTTTTATTCGAAGTAGCGCAGCAAGTGACGTATCTGCAAGAAAAGCTGTTTCTTTTCGGGAACGGCTTTTATTATTTACAAAAATCCAGATCCTCACCCTCCCATCCCCTCAAAAACCAATAACTTCGCCTCTTACAAAAACCATCACACAACAACCAGTTCAACAACTATGACTCCCTCCAACACGCCCCGGGCCGTCTTCTCCAACATCGAAGATCAGGTCGTCGAATTCATCGCCTTGGCGCAGGCATCGCTGCACATTGCCGTGTGCTGGTTCACACATCCCGGCATATTTGAGGCGCTCAAAAAGCGCGTAGCCGCCGGCGTGGAAGTATCGCTGCTGCTCCATTATGACGAGGTGAATTTCCGTCCGCAGGGATTGGATTTTTTCGCACTGGAGCGGGCCGGAGCCAAGGTGCTCGCTTATCCGGGACCTGATTTGTTGCATCACAAATTCGCCGTTGCCGATCAGCGCTTTCTGTTGTCGGGGTCTTTCAACTGGACGCGGGCCGTACACTGCGACCATGTGCTGTGGCAGGAAAGCGATGCCTTGTGCCGCGATTTTCTTCAGGCTTTTAAGGAAGCGCTGCACCGCGCCCGCCCCATTTCTGCACTGCGCGATGTGCCGCCCCGGACTTTGTTGTTTCATCATCTGCACCAGCCTGTATGGTGTTCGCCCGACGATATCCGGCGGCGCATTCTGGCCGGAGGGCGGGTTTGGCTGGCGGGTCTCACAGAGGCAGAATGGCAGCTCCGGCAACGAGAGCAGAGTTTGACGCCGATGCCGGTCCGACTTTGGGAGGCATATTGGTACAATCGCCAGGTATGGGATGAGGCCGAGTTTCGCAGGTGGCAGGCCGATCAGCAGGCGCCACGCGGCATACGGGCGCTGTCGGCCTATTGTCTTCGCCTGCGGGTGGGCGATGTATTGGCGGCCGTGTCGCCACAACAGCAGGTACTCGGCACAGGCATCGTCGGTTCCGATATTGAGTTCAGTACCGCCGCTGCCGGCCGTGCGCGCAGGTATGTGGCCTGGTTGGCCCTTCCGCAGCCCGCATCGCTGCCGGGTGTGTCGGTAAAGCAGGGCACCCTCAAGCGCTACGCCGCTTCGGGATTGCAATTGACGGAAGAGATCAGGAAGATACTAAGGGTTCAGTATGGCGAAGGGGCGCCTCCGGCAGATACCGCCTCGTAGTCACCCCTTCGCTGTATATTGGAAATCAATCCACAAACGAGGATAAATTTTCATCTATGGCGCGGCAATAGGAATTGCCCATTTCGCCTTCCGGCGAAGAAAGATCGAATCTGTACCAAATGTTTTGGCGGTAGTCATAAATGAAACCTTCGGGTACATCATATAGCTGCATAAGCTCCCTGAGTTTCTGCGCATCCTTCTTAACGCCTTGTGTATGTGTAATTTCGATGATTACCTTGGTCAAATCTGATACTAAGTCCACCAACATTACATCCGGTACGGGGCTGGTCTGTCCCTCGTCAATCATCGTCTCCGGATAAGGAAACAAGCCCGTATGCCCGTTTTTGTACAACCCCGTCAGCCCATAAATCAACTGAGTAATGATGGCCTGATGACGCCGGGAAGCGACGCTGCCCATAATGATCAGATTTTCATTCATTGCTGTCCAAGATTTTTACAAAGATAGCCAATTATACTCGATAGCCAGTGGTTTGCGAATTTTAGTTTTTGCAAACCACTGGCTATCAGTTATCCCGATGAAAAATGGTTTATATTTTTTCGCAAACCATTTTTCATCGGGTATAAATCGAATCAATTCCCTCCCTTCCACGAATCCTTCAGCGTAGCCGTCAGATTGAACACCGGCTTTTCGGGAGTAGAATCAGCATCGGCAGAGAAATAGCCCTTGCGGATGAACTGATAGGACTGCCCCGAAACGGCGTCGCGCAAACCCGGTTCTACCTGCGCATGAGAGATCACCCGGAGCGATTCGGGATTGACAAACTCCATAAAATCCTTGCCCTCGTGGCTCGTCGGTTCCGGATCGGTGAACAGGCGCTCGTACATGCGCACCTCGGCATCTATGGCCTGAGCCGCCGATACCCAATGCAGGGTGCCTTTGGCTTTGAGGCCGGAAGTATCGTTGCCGCTGCGGCTTTCGGGGAAGTAAGTGCAATGAATTTCAGTGACCTGTCCGGTGGCGGGGTCTTTCACAAAGTCCTCGCACTGAATGATGTAGGCACTCTTGAGGCGCACCATCTGGCCCGGCGCCAGGCGGAAAAACTTCTTGGACGGCTCTTCCATAAAATCCTCCCGCTCGATGTACAACTCGCCGGAAAACGGCACCTGACGGCTGCCCGTTTCGGGAGCTTCGGGGTTGTTTTCCACTTCCATCAGTTCGGTTTGGCCGGCCGGGTAATTGGTAATGACCAACTTGACGGGATCGAGCACGGCCATCACGCGGAGGGCGTCGCGATTGAGTACTTCGCGGACGCAGTGTTCCAGCAGTTCTATTTCGATGAGGTTGTCGCGCTTGGCCACGCCGGTGCGCTTGCAAAACTCGCGCAAAGCCTCTGCCGGATACCCGCGACGGCGCATCCCCGCGATGGTGGGCATGCGGGGGTCGTCCCAGCCGGAAACGTGTCCCTCGTTGACCAACTTGAGCAGGCGGCGCTTGCTGGTAATCATGTACGACACGTTCATGCGCGCAAACTCGATCTGACGGGAGGGGAAAATCTCCAATTTTTCAATGAACCAGTCGTACAGCGGCCGGTGGTGAATAAATTCCAGCGAACACAAAGAGTGCGTGATGCCCTCGATGGAGTCTGACTGCCCGTGCGCAAAATCATACATGGGATAGATCAGCCAGTCGTCGCCGGTGCGGTGGTGATGGTCGCGTTTGATGCGGTAGAGGATGGGGTCGCGCATGTGCATGTTGGGCGAAGTGAGGTCGCCTTTGGCGCGCAGCACGCGGGCGCCGTCGGGGAATTCGCCGTTCTTCATGCGCTCAAACAGGTCGAAGTTTTCCTCGATGCTGCGCGAGCGGTAGGGGCTTTCCGTGCCGGGCTGCGAGGGCGTGCCTTTTTGAGCGGCAATTTCCTCCTGCGTGCTGTCGTCCACATAAGCCAAACCTTTGCGAATCAGCACCAAAGCGTATTCGTACAACTGCCCAAAGTAGTCGGAAGCATAGTACTCGCGGCCCTCCCAGTCGTAGCCCAACCAGTGGATATCGCCCTTGATGCTGTCCACATATTCGGTGTCTTCGGTCGTCGGATTGGTATCGTCGAAACGGAGATTGGTTTTGCCGCCGTATTTTTTGGCCAATTCAAAATTGATCCAGATCGCCTTGCAATGGCCGATGTGGAGGTAGCCGTTGGGTTCGGGCGGGAAACGGGTATGAATGCGCCCGGCGTGCTTGCCGTTCCGAATATCTTCCTCGATGAACTCTTCAATGAAATTCAGTGGTTCTTTTTTGTCTTCCATGATGTTACAGCAATGCTGTCATTTTTTCGGCTTCTCTGATGCCGCTCAGATATGCGCCGTGAACGGTTGAAAAATAGTCGGCTTCTGTATGTTCTCCTGCAAAAAACACCTTGTTGTTGACCGCTGCCGCCAGATCGTCGAAATGCCGCATTTCCGTACCCACTGCCGTGTAAGAATAAGCCCCGAACGCGTTGGGATTGCCGCCCCATTTGGTTCTGAGCATATTCTGCGGAGCGGGAACGGACGAGCCATACACGTCTCGCAGGTGCGCCAGTATCTGTTCAATGACTTGCGCATCGGTCATGGTTTCGGTTTGGCGGGCATCATCGGCGTAAGCGAAAGTCATCAGCGCATGGCTGCCCGGATGAAACTTGTTGACGTTGACAAAATAGTTGAATTTGTCCTTCGCTTCCGGCGTGTAGCAAATGTACTGCACATCTTCCCAAAATGTAGCATTCCAGATCAATAAAAACTTGTTGACGCAGTTCATGCCCACTTTTTGGATGGCGGTTTGCTTGTTGGCGGGCAGGGCGGGCACAAACTCGATGGCGTTGTTTTTGAGTACGCCCAATGGAACCGTGACGAGTACAAAATCGGCCTCCGATATGCTGCCGTTGTGCGTAATCTGCACTTTATCAGCACTGTATTCAATGCGGGTAACGCGCTGATTCAGGCGGATGTCCAAGTTTTTGGCCAAGTGATCGGCAATGGTATCGTAGCCGTTGACGGCAATTTTCTCCGCACCGCCGTATTCCTCGCCGGCATCGTACAGCAGCGACGAAAGTTGGTCCAAATCGCCGGTATCGAAAGTGATGTAGGTGGAAAGGAAAAACCGCCACAACCGACTGTCTGCCCGCTCAGGGTATTGTTGAAAAAAGACCTCCTCGAAACTCTTATTGGCTGCGCCCCGGCTGCTCAGCGTGCGCAGGGTTTCGTACAGGGCGTCTTCGGTATTGCCGAAAACGGCATCGGAATAAGCAGTTCCGCCCAGATCGTAGGCTTTGATGCTGTCGTCGCGGGTCTCGTAAGTGTCCATGCCGGCCTGCCGGGCCAATTTGGTGACGGGATTTCCCTTGACCCCGTGAATCCAGCTCGCGCCTTCGTCAAAGGCAATGCCGAGCGAGCGATTGCTGCGCAGCCGTCCGCCCACTTTTTCCTGGGCTTCCAGCACCGTCACGGCAAAACCTTCTTTTCGGAGCGCTTCACCGGCGGCCAATCCCGCAATGCCCGCCCCGACGACGATGACCGATCTCCCGTTGGGCCGAATCTCCTTTTCACAGGCAGTCAGCAGCCCCGGCGCCAGGTACATCGCCGCCGCCGCTTTGGCTGATTGTCTGATAAAGGTTCTTCTTTTCATAAAACTAAGTAAATTACGTTTGCATGCTTAGTGAAGGGGTGACTACGGGGCTGAATCGCCGGCTGAGTCACCCCTTCACTACCCTGCTCAGAGACGGGAAGGTTCGCATGAAAACAGGGGCGATTCTCCTCACCCACTCACCACTCACCCACTCACCACTCACCACTCACCCACTCACCTCTGGCACCACTCACCCACTCACCTCTCACCCCTGCCTCCTCACATCTTCTCCGGCATCTCAATTCCAATCATACCCATCGCCGTTTGCAGCACCTGCGCCACCATGCGACTGAGTTTCAGGCGGAAGGCTTTGGCGGCCTCGCTTTCGGCGCGGAGGATGGAGTGATCGTGGTAAAACTTGTGGAACGCCTTGGCCAGATTGTACGCATACCCCGCGATGTGCGAAGGATCGTACTCGGCAGCGGCGCGGGCCACCAGATCGGGAAACTCGTACAAACTGCGAATCAACTCCTTCTCCTGCTCCTGCAAAACGGCGTACTCCTGCGAGGCGCTGCCGCCCATGCCGTCCTCTTCTGCTTTGCGCAATACCGAGCGGATGCGCACATACGCATTTTGGATGTACGGACCGGTTTGCCCCTGTAAATCAACCGATTCAGTAGGGTCGAACACCATGCTCTTGCGGGGCGTCACCTTGATGATGTGGAACTTGAGGGCCGCCAATCCGATGCGCCGCACAATGGATTCCTGCTCTTCGGGCGATAAATCGGCCAAAGCGCCGCGCTCCTGCGAACCGGCCCGCGCCTCGGCAATGACCTCCGCCATCAGATCGTCGGCGTCCACCACGGTGCCTTCCCGCGATTTCATTCTGCCGGAAGGCAAATTGACCATGCCGTAAGCCAAGTGGTACAGGCCGCCGGAATAGGGTTCCTGCAATTTTTTCAGCACCTCGAACAGCGCCTGAAAATGGTAATTCTGCTCGTCGGCCACCACATAAGCCATGCGCGAAATGCCGAAATCGTCGTAGCGCAGGCGGGCCGTTCCGAGGTCTTGAGTGATGTAAACCGAGGTGCCGTCGCGGCGGAGCAGCACCTTTTGGTCCATGCCCACGTCTTCGAGGTTGACCCAGACGGAACCGTCGTCTTTTTTGTGAAAAACGCCCTCGGCTAAGCCCTTTTCCACCATGCCTTTGCCCAGCAGGTAGGTCTCGGATTCGTAGTAATATTTGTCGAAAGAAGCTCCGATGGCGGCCAGTGTTTCCTCAAAACCGGCATACACCCAGCCGTTCATTTTTTTCCAGAGCGCTACGGTTTCCGGGTCGCCGGATTCCCAACTGCGCAACATTTCGGAGGCTTCGCGCCCCAGCGCACTGTGCTCGTTGAAGTATTTGTCTTTGTAATCTTTAAAAAACTGTTCCGGCGATTGGCCCTCTTTTTTCTGGGCTTCATACACGCTGCCGGCCGTTTCGCCCTGCTGCCATTCGGCGTATTCTTCGCGAAAGCGCTTCTCAAATTCCACATAATAATCGCCCACGAAATGGTCGCTCTTGATGCCTGTAGATTCGGGCGTGGCGCCGCCTGAAAACTTTTGCCAGGCCAGCATACTCTTGCAGATGGCGATGCCCCGGTCGTTGATGATCTGCACGCGCACCACATCGTAGCCGGCAGCTTCGAGGATGCGGGCGGTGGATTCGCCGAGCAGGATGTTGCGCACATGGCCCAGGTGCAGGGGCTTGTTGGTATTGGGCGAGCAATATTCCACCATCACTTTTTCGCCGTTGGAGGCATGGCGACCGTAATCTGCCTGCGCGAAATGCTCCTCCAAAAAGCCGCTCCACACGGTATCGGACAGGACTATATTGAGGAACCCCTTGACCACGTTGAAGTCGGCCACTGCGGGCAAGTGCGTTTTGAGGTACTCGCCGAGTTCCTGCCCGATGGCGTCGGGCGATTTTTTTACAAACTTGGTGAAGGGAAAAACGACGATGGTATAATCGCCGGCAAACTCCTTGCGGGTGGGCGTCAGGGCAATGTCCTGCGGTTGAACGGCTTGTCCAAACAGAGCTGTTACGCCCTCTGCTGCGGCCTGTTGTATGTTTTTGATGATGTCCATTGTAAAAGCGCTTTTGAGCGAGGGGGCAAAGGTAAGAAAGCGGCGGTATTTTGAGCCGGTCGGCTTGCTATTTTGCAGGGCCAACCCCGCAGAACATTCACTCGCAGGCCCGCGCCGGGTCTGAAACAAAGCCCCATTTTCAAGTCATTTTTTTTTCAAAAAATCTGATTTTTTTAATACCAAAACTATGCCGTTTTGCGAGCAATGACTATCTTTACACCATCAAACAGTACAAAAATCCTGACGAAAAAACCAGCCTCCATGCCGGAATTACACTCTTCTTGCCAACACTGCGATAAGCCCTTTTCTCCCGATGCCCTGGAGGCAAAACGCCGCCCATTTCGCCCTTTGTAACCTGATTATTTCACAAATAAATTTCTACAAATGAAGAACAACTACCTTTTGCTCCTCGTCGCCTGCATTTTGGCAAGCAGCAGCCTTTTCGGCCAACGCCTCAAAGACAAGCGCGCCCAGATCAACTATGTGTCTTTGCCCACGAAGAAGGTTCCCGATTCCTACACGACTTATTCCGTGCAGGTTTACGGCAGCGCCGTCACAGATGCGGGCCATTCCAATCAGGCATTGGAAAACAAAATCGTGATGGACGGCTTCAAGCGCGTCAACTATCAGGAAGGCGGCGGACACCTTCGCATCGTGATGAACATGGGATATACTACTCAGGGTCGGGCAGAGTACAAGTCGAACAAAATCACCAAAAAAGACGAAAAAACCGGCGTTGAAACCGTCACCTGGGAGTACTGGTATGAGGTGCCCCTGAACCTCAGCGCCGTATTCAATATTTACGATCCGGCGGGCAATATACTCACGACCTACAGCAAAAATTTTGCAGGCAAAAAATCCACTTCCAGATATAGCAAGTCCGATGATTTATCGAAAAATTACAACGCCAACATCAACCGAATGAGGAAAGAGGTGGCGCTGGAGGTCATCAACGATTTGATGAGGGAGGTCGTCCCCATCGTTTCCGATCAATTCGATTTTGATAAAAGACACGACAATCCTGAGTTTTTCATCATCGAAAATTATCCCTCCGAGCCTGATTATCAAAAGTATTTTGAGCTGCTGGATACCGAATGGAAGAAAATTGACTCTGCCGTTCCGACCTCCGAGTTGAAAGCAAAATTCGGCCCGGCCCTGGCGTTCTACGAAAAAGAGGCTGAAATAGATGCCAAAGGCGACAAGAAGCTGCTCAAAGTCTTTGAAGCCGCCAACTACAATGCCGCCCTGCTCAATTTCTACCTCGACGATTTTGAAAAAGCCGTGCGCTATGCCAATCGCGTCATCGCTTCCGAAGGCGGCAAACACAGAAAATCTTCCGACCTCATCGAACGCGTGCAGAAAACCAAACAACTCATGGACATGCACGGCGTCAATACCCTGCACTATGCCCGCGACCTGAGCAATGCAATACCGCCTGCCGCCATGAAGGCATTGGAAAAAGCACAGGAGCAATTGGAAAGTGACAACAACCTGCTTCGCGGTGTGATCGTCATCAAGGGGGAGACCATTGAGGGCACTGTTGTGAGCGAAAAAGGCGTGGAAGAATTGGATTTCAGCGACAAAGGCAATACCAAATTCATGGATGCCTCGAAAAAAGAGTACAGCTACTCGGCCAAAGAAATTGAGGCGTTTTCCATCGGTACGCGCAATTTTGTAAAGAAAAATTTTGCGCCCTGCGCCAAAGGCAAAGTGGAGCCGACGACGCACATTTTGGAAGAGATTTACACCTCCGACAAAATTGTACTGTACAAATACTACCCTTCCGCCGGCGCGCTGAGCGATGCCAAAATGGAGTTCGCGTTCAAAAAAGCGAGCGATACCGACCCCATTTCGCTGTACGATACGCGTTTCCTCATTCTGAAAAAAGGTCTGGCGACGTACTTCTCCGATTGCGCCGACCTCAAAGCCATGTGTGAGCAGGGCGAGATCACCAACGATCAGGAGGGCTTGCTGAAAGCTGCGCGGATTTATGCGGAGTTGTGTGAGTAATGGAAGACACAACCGGCGGCTCACTCAAAGCTTGGTCTTTGGGCGAGCCGCCCATTTCATTGTCGGATGACTTTTGCCCCATCCCCGATAACGACCTCAACCGGCGTCAAATCTATCCCGAAATGCCGGCTGTAAACGGATGAAACTTCCTCTACAAGCTCCGCAACCCTCTCTTTTTCAACGATGCTGATGGTACAACCTCCGAAGCCGCCGCCCATCATGCGGCTGCCGAGTACATAGTCTTTGTCGAGGGTTTGCTGCACCAAAAAATCGAGTTCCGGGCAGCTTACTTCGTAGTCGTTTTGCAGGCTGAAATGGGATTGGTACATCAGTTCGCCTACTGCGTTGAAGTCGCCGGCCAACAAGGCTTTCGTGGCGTCCAGCACGCGCTGATTTTCAGAAACGACATGGCGACAACGGCGGAAAACATGCTCCGGCAGTTGCTCTTCCATAGCTGCAATTTGTTTTAGATTGACATCCCGCAGGTTCGCGATGCCGGGGTATTCCTGTTGCAAAATATGTACGCCCTGTTCGCACTCTGCCCGGCGGGTATTGTACTCGGAGGAGGCCAGCGAGTGCGATACATTGGTGTTGAGCAGCAGCAGTTGATAAGCGCCCAATTCGAGCGGAAAGTACTGAAAATCAAGGCTGCGGCAGTCCAACAACATCACATGGTCTTTCTTGCCCATGACGCCGGCAAACTGGTCCATGATGCCGCATTTGTTGCCGACAAAATTGTGCTCGGCCCGCTGCGAAGCCTTGATGAGTTGCCATTGATCAAATCCAAGTCCGAACAATTCATTGAGGGCAAGGGCGAAACTACATTCCAATGCCGCCGACGAACTCATACCGCTGCCGATGGGCACATCGCTCTCAAATTCGGCGTCGAAACCGCTGATGACGCCGCCCAATTTTTGCAATTCACTAACGACGCCCATGACGTAGTTGGGCCAGCCTTTTTCTACGGGTGAAAAGTCGCGGAGGTCGAATGAAAAAGACTGCTGTGTGGCGCGGGCGGTCAGATGCACCGTAGAGGGTGTGCCGTTGCGGCGTGCCTGCACGGTCATTTTGTGGCCAATGGCGGCGGGCAGCACAAAGCCGTCGTTGTAGTCGGTATGCTCGCCGATGATGTTGATGCGGCCGGGGGCTTGCGCAGTGGCGGCGTCTGTGGCGGTTGCTGCTTCTTTGGTCATGTCTGTTTATTTTATCATCAAAGATGGCAACAAAGGTATGGCCCCTCAGCAGTTATTTCGATTTATTTCAGACAAGCCCTTTTCTCACAACCCGTGCCGGTCCAACAGAGACTCTGTCTGCATCATGCGCTCCAAAAAGGGGCGGCACTGCCGGAAATTGCGCCAGTGCATCCAGTGAAACACATTGTCCTGCACCAACAAAAACACGCCCTGCACCAACACCGCCCAGCCGAATCCCGACCACAACTCCGGGCGCGCCATGTCGGGCACGCGAGCCAGGGTGAGCAAATAAAGGCCGGCAAAGCAGTAAGCCGCATCCAAACCCACATTGAAGAGCATCATTTTTTCCACATGGCGCTGCACTTCAAAGCGTTTCAAAATATCGCCGCGCACAAACCGGCGCATGTAAGTGTGCTCGTACAGTTTCCACACAATGGCAAAATTGATACCGGCCCAACTCAGCCCCATGAGCATGAAGTACTGCCAAAAACCAGATGCCCAAAGCAGCACCGGAGTGCCCGCCAGAAAATGCAGGATACACCACCAGCCCAATACGGCCGCGTGCTTGTGAATGATGAGCACGAAGCGAGCGTCGAAATCCCGCAACTCGTCCACAATGTCTTGTAATGGAAGCGGTTGGAACAAGGCGCTGAAGAAAAAGCGCCAGGTGAGCGTCGGCATGGCAGGCGGTTTTGGTGTAGCGAAAATGTGGGGCAAAGTTACCGCGTCTGCCCGCCCACCCAGCCTTTGGGGCTGTAAAATGTGTGTAAAAAGTGATACTGGGAAGGCGACCGAAGAAGGGTTGGCGTCAACCACTTCAAAGGCTGTATTGTTGTAGGACAAAAACGATATATGGTCAGCGTAAGAGCATTATACGACGGGCATCAGTTGCAATTGCTGGAAAAAGTGAACATCCATTCCACGCAGGAAGTGATCGTCGTTTTTCCGTATTTAGACAGCAATACCCCGGATGATGACATTTCCGCAATCGAAATTGCCAATATGGTGCAAGACAGTGGCGCACTGGGTTTTCTGGCCAATGAACAAGAGGATATTTATTCGGACGAAGATATCAAGCAGCTTATGGCTTGTGGCCTGTAGCCAGCAGCTTGTAGCCTGTGCTTAGATACCCCATCACACCCCCACCCTCTCAATCGGACAAGTCATGCAATGCGAACCGCCCCTGGCCCGCGATAACTCGCTGGAAGGCAACGTAATGATGGTGTTTTGCAACTGATCGGGCTGGATTCTGCCGGCCTCCACCGCTTTGAGGAAATCATACGCATGCAGGATGCTGTATCCCGCCGCCTCAAAAGCCTCTTCGGTTTTGGGGTTGCGGTCGTAGGTGAGCGCCACACCGGGACGGATGGCCACGAGGTTGCAGCCGTCGGTCCATTGCTCGCGTTCCTGGTAGGGCGATTCTCCGTTGCCGCTGAGGATGAAGCGCATGGATGGGTTGATTTCTTCCAGAATAAAATCCTGCACAGAAGGGTAATACCCCGGTTTGCCATGCTTGCGCAACACTTCCACACTGGAGCTAAGTCCCTCGTTTACAATGGGTTTAAACGACACGATATGATCGTGGTGTATCTGAGTAAAAATGGTATCAATGTGCATGCAGGAGCGGTCGTGAGGGATGTTGATCTGCGCCACATTGTTGACGATGCCGCGCTCCAGCAGGTAATGCGCCAAGGAGCGGATGCCGTGTTCGGAGGTGCGCTCGCTGTGGCCGATGAGCAGGTAGTCCTGATTGAGAATCATCATATCGCCGCCCTCCACCGAGACCCATTCGCCGCGTTTGGAAGGCGGAAAAATATCCACTTTGTTGAGGTTGATGACCCTGCCGGCCTTGCGCATTTCCTGAAATACCGGGTGCGACCAGAAGATGAACCGCGTGAGGAAGTTTTCCCGGAAACGGGCCTCTTTGGCGGCTTTGGTGACCACCACATGGTCGTTGACCACCACGGCAATATCGCGGGTGAAAATGAAATTCGGGATGGGATCAAACAGGATGTGATCGTCCTCTGCGTGGTAGCCGGTGATGAGCACTTCGGAGAGCGCCTCATGCGGCAGTTCTTTGAGCAGGTCGTGGGTGGACTTGGGCAGTTCCTCATAGTTCACAATGAGGTCTAAAAGCTCCAGCTTGGTATCTCCGTCGGCATCCAGTGCTTCGAGGATGAGTTGCCGGGTTTCCATCACGTTGTCCTTGCCGAGAAAAGCGCCCAGCACGGCGGTGAAGGTGTCGTGTTCGGCCTGCATTCGGGGCAGGTGAACGATGTCGTCGAAAAGGAGTTCTTCGGCGCGTTTGGGCGAGATGCGGGAGATGCCGGAATCGGGCCGGTGTACAATAACCCGTTTGAGCCTTCCGATTTCGGAAGAGACGTTTACTTGGTTTGGCATGATTGGTCAGAGCGTTTAAAAAACAATGATCTTTTCTATCTCATAAATGGAATTGATCTTACCTGCAAAGATGCAATAATATCGCGGATGCTCATTCAGGCAACTGATTTCCGTGGGTCTTCCGTCGTCTATATAGCTGGCTTTCAGCTTGCTTTTGATGGTAAAAAGACTGAAATAGTAGCGCAATTCCACTTCCGGTCGGAAGTAATGTTTGATCTGCGCCATCATTTTGGCGGCGTTGGAGGGGGGCTGCGCCGGGCAGAAATTACAATTGCCGGGCTGCTGCGGGCGACAGTTCGGCGCCTGCGACTGGCAGTGAAACGTGGGCAGGTTGTCGTAAGAAACCCTGTGGTGCGTGTAGGCCACCGATGACAAAGACAGCAGGCCGGAAAGCCCGTACGGCATGATGGAGCCGAACTGCCCGTCCATCACGGTGAGGCCGATGCGCCCGATCTGCGGGGAGGTGACGAAGGCGATTTCCGAGATTTCGTGCATCAGCGAGATGTCGTCCACGCCGAAGGTACGGTTCACGGCATTGCTGCCCGCGTAGGTGGCGTTGATGACCTGAGCGGCCTGCAAAGCGGTCGTTTGTTGTGTGTGCCGGTTTTCCAAAACAAGCTCCCAAACTGCGCCCGCCGCGCCCGCCTGCTTTACCACCGTACTTTTGAAAATCGTCACACCCTTTTGTTTTTCAATGCGTTGCCGGTAATGATCGGCTATCAGTACAGGATCAAAGGTGTATTCGGTGGTGGCATATAGCGCTTCGATGCGGTCGAAATTGAACCAGAGGTGCGTGTCCTCCACCTTGTCGCGCCGAATGTTGATAAAGTCGCAAAATCGCTCAAACTGCCCCGCGTCGGTGAAAGAGCCGTACTTGTCAATGGCGTAGTATTTTTCAAAATCGAACAGCACGAAAGGCCGGTGATCGGCGATGAAACGCTCTTTGTGATCGTCGCTCATGCGCGCGGTGGCCACGCTGCGCGGGTAGTGATAGCCGCTGTGCAGCCGTGCCTGATTGACGATGGAGGCTTTTTTGAGCAATTCGTCTTCCATTTCCACCAAAGCAACGGAACAGCCGTGCCCGGAGAGATACAGAGCTGCATACACGCCGAAGAGTCCGCCTCCGACGATGAGAAAGTCGTATGATGCCGTTGCTGCGATGATGGGTGGTTTTTGAATGAAAAAAAGAATATTTCGGGGGTAAAGATAGGATGCTCCCAAAATCAATCCACATAAATCGTCAGCACGTTTTCGCCCACGATGAAGGAACCGCCACTGATGGTTTGCGTAGCCACGATTTCCTCGCCGATGAAATTCAGAATTTCGGCGCGGCGTTCAGGCGGCAATCCGGTTTTGTCTTCCCACATATCGGGAGTGGGCGCATCCACAATGATCAGGGCATGAACGCCCATTTCCCACCACAAATCAAACTTGGCCTCCTCGCTCTCAAAATACACCGTGCCGCTGCGCCCGTAATCCTGAAACCGAACCACAGGCCGGCCGGAGGGAATGACGCGCTTGGCTTGGTTTTCTGCACGAAATTTTTGTACCCGCTGCACCACCACGCGAATGTTTTCTATAAAATCTTGCTCCACGCCGATCCACGCGATGATTTCCTCGTCGGTCTTGCCCGCTTCAATGTGCAGCCTGGTCAAGTCGCGCAGCACTTTTATTTTGGCCGACTCGTCGTATTGTGCGCGGTGTTTTTCGTAGGCATCCATCGCCATTTTTTCGCCCTCCAATTCAGCTTTTCTGTGGAGTTCGCGGGCGCGGTCGAGTTCGCGTTCGAGCTTTTTTTGCTCTTTGGCAAGGGCGGTATTGGCTTGCTCAACCCCTCCCACTGAGTTTTTCATCATAGCTTCCATCGCTGCAGCCCATTGCTGTTGCTGCTCCGCCATGATGCCTGCCAGGCGCTTTTGAACTTCCGCTTCGATGCGGGCTTCTTCTGGTGTATTTGACATGCTGCTACTTATCTGCTTCTAAAGACAGCGCCCGATGCACCTGCAAAATTTGCGGCAGCAACGGCGTTGTTCCGTCATTAACAATCACAAAATCAGCCATTTCCACTTTTTTCTCTTCCGGCCATTGCTTGTTCAGCCGCGCCTCTACCGCGCTGCGATCTACCCCGTCGCGGGCCATCACCCGCTCTATGCGCAATTCTGCGGGCGCCGTCACAGCCACCATTTTGTCCAACAACCGGTAGCCGCCGCTCTCGTACAGCAGGGCCGCTTCGCGCAGGGTGTAGGGCGCCGTTTGTCGCAGGTGCCATGCCGCTCCGTCGCGGTGTACGGCTGGGTGAACCAATGCGTTGAGTTGCCGGAGCATATCCGCGTCGGAGAAGACGATGCCGGCAATGTGCGCCCGGTTCAGCGAACCGTCTGGCAGGTAGGCTTCGTCGCCAAAAAGTATGCGAATTTCGGAGCGCAGCGCCGCGTCCTCCGTCATGAGTTGTTTGGCGCGGTCGTCGGCATAATAGACCGGAACGCCGAGCCATTCAAAAACCCGGCAAACGGTACTTTTGCCGCTGCCTATTCCGCCGGTGATGCCTGCTTTGAGCATGATTCGATGTGGTGATTCAATGCAAAGAAAAGGGATTTGAGACAACTGCCGCAGAGTTTTGTGCCATTTAATGCTCAACCCTCTCTCGATGCCAAACGTTACAGGCCAAACACTACGCCGTGAGCAATTTGTATCCATCTATTTTGAACGAACTGAGGGCCAAGGAAGTACAATTGGTGGCCGTCTCGAAAACCCAACCAGAACAGGCTATTCTCGAACTGTACCGGCAGGGGCAACGCGATTTTGGTGAAAACCGGGTGCAGGAATTACTACCCAAATACGAAGCCCTGCCCAAAGACATTCGCTGGCACCTCATCGGGCATTTGCAAAGCAACAAAGTGAAATACATCGCGCCTTTTGTGCATCTCATCCATTCGGTTGACAGCCTTGATCTGTTGAACGAAATTGACAAACAAGCCGCTAAAAACCATCGCAGTATTGACTGCCTCCTGCAATTCCACATCGCGCAGGAAAGCAGTAAGTACGGGTTGCTGCCCGATGCGCCCGACTCATGGTCGCAAAATCAGTTCGAAGCTTGGCCGAATGTGCGCATTTGCGGCGTCATGGGAATGGCTACTTTTACCGAGGATATGGAACAGGTTCGGGGCGAGTTTCAGTTGCTGCGTCGCATTTTCGGGCGGCTGAGAGAGCGGTTTTTCTTTGAAAACGAACACTTCCGGCACCTTTCAATGGGCATGTCCGACGATTACCCGGTTGCGATTGAAACCGGCAGTACGATGGTGCGCATCGGTACCTTGTTGTTTGGTGATCGCGCACCCGCATAACCCGTAGAGACAGGACATGCTCTGTCTCTACGGGCAGGCGGGCGTATAAAATCAATCTTCCTTTTTCTTGCGTTTGGTTTTGAACATTTCCACCACCTCTTTTTCGGTGACGAAACGGAAATCCTGCAGCGTGGAAGACACGAAACGCTTGATGTCCTGATAATCTTTGCCGCGTTTGTCTGTGTAATGCAGCAGCAATTTCCCGACATATTCCATTGACAAATCCTCCAAATCCTGATTGAATTGCTGGTTGGAGAAAATATTCATATACACCTGGAAGAGGCGGCAAATCTCGAAGAAGTCGGTATAAGCGTCGTTTTCCAGATTGTTGATGAAGCTGCGGAAATAGCGGAAAATCATCTGGCGCACACACTCATTGGCTACGGAGAGTCCTTCGTGTTGCAGGTAGAATTCCTTGACGGCATCCTGTGCCTCTATGTTGGTATAACCTTTGGTATGCACGGTGTCGGCCAATTGGAAATACTCCGCCAATTCGTCGTTGATGGATTTGTCCAACAGAGCTGCAAAACGCTTCTCATTGGCCGGCCCCAGGTCGAGCTGCGAATGGCGATGCAATTCCCGCACATATTCCATTCCCCACTGTGCCACCTCCGGGTGATTGCGGCGCACATCGTTCACCACTTCGCGCAGAATAGCCTCCGACGCCTCATCGTGCTCGAAGAAGCAGCCGTACAACAACATGAGTTCAAAGTGTTCGCGCACGCCGTAAAAATCCTCATGCGCCACCAAGTCGTCAATATGGTTGATGAGATTGGAGTTGTCAACTTTGGCAGAAATGCGGTAAGTGAGGAAACGTTTGAGCTGTGCAGCATTGAGCAGCAGCGAGGTACGGTCGGTGGGGAAATCCGCACTCAGGTAATTTTCGTTGTGGAACTGGCGGGCATAACGAACATAGCCGTTTTTGCGCTCATTTTCATCCAAAAAGCGCTCTAATTTTTGCGCCTGAAGGTAATTCGACACCTTTTTGTTGGTGATGCCTGCAATGAGATTCGTGATCCAGATATCACTGCTGAGGGCAAAACCGATTTGGATGGTTTGACCGATGCGCTTTTTGAGCAGATCGAAGTTGGAGGAGTCGCAAATAGTGAGCAAAATCTGTTTGAAATGCTCCTGCGGACGAACGTATTTGTAATGCTCGTTGATCTGGCCACGAAGTACCGAGTACCCTAAAATGCGCGGCAGGAAAAGCCCTTCGAAAGCCGGATCGAGCAGTACAAGCTCCAACGACACCAACTGAAGGGGATTGGTATGAGCCACCTCCTGATACATCTCGGCGAGGCGCGGCTCGTAAGCTTCTTTGAGCTGATTATAAAACTCTTCTTCCTCTTCTTCGAGGTATTGAGCAAGTTCTTCGGAGTCTTGAATGTTCTCGGCAATCAGTTCCAATTGCTCGATGTATTTTTGATTTAATTCGTACATAGCTTACCGTTTTTTAAAGGCAAACCTGATAGCACCTATTGAGGCACTACCAGGTTCGCTACAGAGTTAAAGTATAGCTCTTTCAGGAGCGATACACGCTCATCAAGCTTGTTCTGTGTCGGTTTCAGCGGCCTCGACAGCGGCTTCTTCAGCAGTTTCCACTACTGCTTCCACTACTTCTTCGGCAGCTTCTGCTACTTCTTCAGCCACTTCGGCTTCAGGCTCTACAACGGCAGGAGCCGGTGCGGCTTTGGGCTTGGGTTGGCCGGATATCATAGCATAGAATGCAGCTTTTTCCTCGGCTGTTTTGGCAGCGCGAGCGGCGATACGCGACTCTTTGGCTTCCACCCATGCCTGATAGCGCTTGTCGGCATCTTCCTGCGTGAGCGCGCCTTTGGCAACGCCCAATGCGAGGTGTTTGCGATAATAAACGCCTTTGAAGCGGAGGATGGCGCGGGCCGTGTCGGTGGGTTGAGCGCCGTTCATAACCCAGTTGAAAGCTGCGTCGCGGTCAATGTCAATCGTTGCCGGACGCGTCAGCGGGTTATAAGTACCGATCTTTTCAATGAAGCGACCATCGCGGGGAGACCGGGAATCCGCAACCACGATGTGATAAAACGGCGCTTGTTTGCGCCCTTTACGCTGTAATCTGATTTTAACAGCCATTGTAAATCAAAGGTTTACGTTAAACCATAACCCGTTTACCTTGCTTAACAAGCTACGGGCTTTTTTCTGCGAAGCGCAAAGGTAGCGTTTTCCGGCAAAGTAGTATGGGGTGGGGTTTTTTATTTTTTTAGGAACCCTCTACCCCGCCACACAAAACTCCAGCGCCCGCCTTTCCGACCAGTACAACTGCTCCGCATCGCGGCTCACAAAGCCCACATGCCCGCCGTAGCGCGGCGTTTCTAAGTAGAAATCAGGCAGCCCCTCGGCTAGATGACGTGGGAAGCACTGCGGACTGAGGAAAGAGTCGTCCTGCGCATTGACCAACAAGGTGGGCACGGTTATTTTTTCAATCCAGGGCAAGCTGCTGCTGCGCTGCCAGTAGTCTTCGGCGCCGGCAAAGCCGTGCAGCGGAGCGGTGAAGCGCTCGTCAAATTCGCGCAGGCTGCGGGGCAATGGCGGCGCGGCGTTGATGAGGCCCGGAAACAGGGCGGCTTTGCGTTGCATTTTGGGGTTGAGGGTGCGCAAAAATCGCCACACATACGGCCGGTTGATCGGGCGGGCGATGGCGCGTTCGGAGGAGGGAATGTGGCAGGGCACGCTGAAAGCGACTGCTTTTTTTACGGCCGGATGCAGTGCGCGGCCTTGCTCGCCGAGGTATTTGAGCAGCACGTTGCCGCCCAGACTGAAGCCCACGAGGGCTACTTCATCGTAATCGTGGCGTTGCAAGAGTTCGTGCAAAACGAAATCCAGATCGCCGGTTTCGCCCATGTGGTAGGCGCGGGGCAGGCGGTTGGATTCGCCGCTGCAACCCCGGAAATTGAACGACAGCGCGTCCCAGCCGTGCATGGCAAATGCCCGCAGGATGCCCCGGACGTAAGGCCGCGAGGTGTCGCCTTCCATGCCGTGCAGGGCCAGCAGCACGCGGCGGGAATTGCCCTGAGCGGCCCAGTCCACATCTAAAAAATCGCCGTCGGGGGTGTCCCAGCGCTCTCTGATGTAAGGCATGGCGGGCAGGCGACGGCCGAGGGCGGCAAAGACGGTGTTGATATGGCCCTGCCGAAAGGGCAGCGGCGGGTGGTAGGTGGAGTGTGAGATGTATGGCATGTTGTGCGAAAATATGGACGGTTGAAGAGTTCGCTTGCGGGTGGAACCCGCAGGATAGCCCACGCGAGGTAGAACCTCGCGCGGGCAGAGAGTCAGATCGCGCGAACAAGTTCGCACGAAGAATACGGCGGCTGAAGCCGCCGGCACCTTAAACCTCCACCAAACCGGCATACTCCTGCAAATACTGGAAATGCGGCCCAAGTTGGCCATCCACAGCCACAGTGGCACGCTCGACAACCTTGCTGCCGGGCAAGAGCAATTCCGGCAAAATATGGCTGATGAACATATCGCCGAAAGCGCGCGAGGCATCGCGGGGCATTTCGCTGGGCAGGTTGTCTATGGCCATCACGTCTATGCCACGCGAATCGAAAGCGGGGATTTCCTGCTCCGAAACAGGATCGAAACCAAACACCGGATTGGCGATGGACGAGGGCCTGACGGTGGCAGGAATAGAGGACTCCGGCGCTATGTCGCAGGTGACGTCGGCAATGACGCGGATGCGAAAATCGGGGCGGCGCATATCGTCGAGGGTAAAAAATGCCGGGGCGCGCTTGTCCCAGAAAATGCCGTTGATCATAATGTCGGAAGCCGCCGCGAAAGGCATAAAAATGCTTTGGTACAAATCGGGATGCGCATAGAAATCGCGGGTGTGGAAATGCTCGCCGTCTTTGCGCGCAACGTATTGATAAGGCGTTATTTGTGTAAACACCGCCTCGTCAAATTCATTTTCTAAAAACTCCTCCGGGCTGACCTGCAAAATGCCCATATCGTGCAGCACCTCGATGGTGCCGGTGCCAACGCGCCCCGACCCCGTGACGACAATTTTCAGCGACGGCCATTGTATGTGGTGGTAGTGTTCTTTGGCGGCTTCGTAGTCGAAACAATCCTTCATGCGGGGCAACGAGAAGGCGCCCGTGCGTTGGCCCCAAGTCCAGAGGGCATTGTGCGCGCCTACCATGCCGGCAAATTTGCCGAACGCGATGAGGCGACGGCCCCGCTCGTCGGTCATCACTTCGTAGTCGAGCAGGCGGATGTTTTTGGCCAAGATGGCTTGCAGGAGTTTGCGATTGTAGGCCTGCGCTTTGATGGTGTGCGAAAAAAAGAGGTAAGTTTTGCCGGGAATGAGTTGGTCAATCGGTACTTCTTTGATGCCCATGAGCACGTCGCAATCGTGCATGTCGTGCGAGAGCGGAACGTGGAAGTCGGTGTATTCCGCATTGGGATAACAACGAATGGGCGAAGGTTCTACCCTGACATCCAAGCGATTATCTCTGATGAGGTGGGCGCACTGTTCGGGCGTGAGCGGCGTGCGGGAATCGGGCGGCACTTTGCCTTCCCGGATGATGCCTAATTTCATGGGAGCTTTATTTGGTTGGTGACGGGCAAAGTTACCGCCTTGCCGGGGGATTTTTGTTAACCGATCAGGAAACTTTTTTTACAGCTCCGCGTTTTTAGCGCTGTGTGAAACGGAATGCAAAAGAGCAGCCGCGCCTCACACGCCGGGTAGCTTCCCTTGCGGAAGTCAATCGCCCAAAAAAAGGGGACGTATTGGCATCGACAGGAGAGTGAGCTGGTCAGTAAGCATGCCGGGGCAGGATTGTTTACCCCGTTAACAAATAGCGATCAACCATATTTGGCGACTACAAGCTCGCTATGGCTGCCTAATTCTAGGAATTAGCGCACCATTGTATGACGATGCCTGCTCTACGTGAGCACCCGCCTTTGCCGAACTGGCCCGCGTCTCATACATCATAACCGTTTCGGCTGGAAAACTGCATTGGCCCGGTGCAGGTTTCGAGATTCAGGGCTGGATTGGCGGAATGGGTTGGTGAACTGACCTCCCCGACAATTGAGATTCAAACAGATCACTAAGCATGTAGAAGGCTTTCTGGTGCTTTCTCTGGACGCGAGTTCGACTCTCGCCGTCTCCACAAAAATCAAAAAGCTCTTGCAAATCAGATGGTTGCAAGGGCTTTTTTGTTTCCCCTCCACGCTTGCGCCAGTGACAGTAACGGATGCCCCACTGCGCCGATTCGTTCACCATATTATATGTAGCAGCATCTTTTCGGCGGAGTGGCGGCATGGAGTGGATGGCACGGCCCCGCCATAAGACGATGGCCTGCGGCGGGGGGCGCCCCGAAAAAATCTTTGCACAACCCCAACCCTTTCCCCTACCCCATCGGTCTTTGCAGGCAGAGAAGAAACATTGTACATTTACAACCAAAAATTCACACCATGAAAAAGGGTACTATTTTCAGCATTTTATCGGTAGCGCTTGCTTTGTCGGCCATGCTCACGCTGGGCGGCTGCTTGCAGGACAAGTGCGTTTCTACCACTACTTATACCTTGTTTGAGCCGGTGTACAAACTGCCGGAAGAAATGCGCCAACCCATTGTGACGGAAGCGCCCCGCGCATTGGAGAATCCCGGTAAAATCTATTACTACCAGGATTTTATGTTTATCAACGAGTTGCGCAAGGGCATTCACATTGTTGACAACCGCAACCCGGCCAGCCCCACGCCCATCGCTTTTATCAACATTCCCGGCAACGTGGATATGGCGGTGCGCAACAACATTTTGTACGCCGACAACTATGTGGATTTGGTGAGTTTGGACATCACCACGCCTTCCAATCCGGTGTATCTGAGCCGCACCGAGAGCGTTTTTCCCAATGCGTTTCCGTTTACGCAGGGTTTGGGCTACACCGTAGAGTATCGCGAGACGCCCACCACCCGCGTGGTACCCTGCGACCAGAATATGGGCATCTTCTTCTGGGAAAGAGGCGGCATTATGATGGACATGGCCAGCTTTAGCGGGGTCAATCTGCAAAGCAGTTCGGGCGGCGCTTCCTTCGCGCCTTCTGCGGTGGGCATCGGCGGCTCTATGGCGCGTTTCACCATTGCAGCAACCAAGTATTTGTATGTAGTGGATGAATACAACCTGCGCGTGTTCGACCTCACACAGGCTACGGCCCCCACACAGGCAGCGGTAGTGAGCGTAGGCTGGGGCATAGAAACCATTTTTCCCCATGGCGACAACCTGTTCATTGGCTCCAACAACGGCATGTTTATTTACAGCATTGCCAATCCGCTACAACCGGCCCAGTTGAGCCGTTTCCAACATGCGCAAGCCTGCGACCCGGTGTTCGTCAGCGGCGACATAGCGTATGTGACGCTGAGAGGCGGCACTGTGTGCCAAAATTTTACCAATCAGTTGGATGTCATCAATATTTCCGACCTGCGCAATCCGCGCCTCATCAAGTCGTACGCGATGACCAACCCGCACGGCCTGTCGGTGGTGAACGATGTGCTTTATATTTGTGAAGGAACCGAGGGTTTGAAGGTGTTTGATGCCTCGGACGTGAACAAGATCACCCAGAATCTGCTCGACCACGAAAAAGGATTCAATGCCTTCGACGTTATCGTGTTGCCGCACAACAACGTTGCGATGGTCATCGGCGAAGACGGTTTTCATCAATTTGACGCCTCCGACCCAACCAATTTGCGCAAGCTGAGCGTCTTGGGAATCAATAGATAATCAAAAGCAGGGTTGCCGGTGTTCATATTGAGTGAGCCGGCAACTTTTTTCTTCTGACGAAAATCCTACATCATGCGTTACATCCAACTGATTGTGTTCTTGTTGTGCATCCCCTTGGCCATGCAGGCACAAACGCCCATGCAAGACGTGGTGTATCTGAAAAACGGCGCCGTCATCAAAGGCGTCATTTTGGACTACCGGCCCGGCGGGCAGTTGGTCATAGACATCGGGAACGGCCGCGAGGTCACTTTTCAGGACAGCGAGGTGGCCAAAATCCAGCAGGAGCCGTTCAGCAATCAGGGCAAAACAGACGGCACGGTTGATTTCTTGTTTTTGTACAACGGCAGCATTTTTAAAGGCGAAATCGTATCGGAAACGCCGACGCAAACCATACTGAAGTTGAAAAACGGCGAAAAAGTTACGTTCAACGCCAAAGAAATCAAAGCCGTGCAACGCAACCAACCGGCAGACAGCAAGCCCACACTGGAATCGGGCAGTACAGCGCAACAGGCTTATGACTACCACTATATCTCGATGACAAAGAAACCCAAAGAGAAAAAAGAGTATGCTTTCCGCGAGCGGGGCTGGTTCAATCGCACTTCGTTTACCATGCCCAACGGCGTGTATCTGGGCGAGGCGCAGTTTGGGGCAGGTTTGCACAACCTCACCGGTTTTCAGTTCAATCGTATGTTGGGGGCAGGCATCGGGCTGGGCTTCGACACCTTCAATCCCGAAGGCGGCGAAAACGTGGCATCGGTGTATGGAGAGGCGCAGAGCTTTCTGACAAAAACCAAAACAGCGCCTTTTGTGTCTTTCGCAGCGGGTTACGGTTTTGCTTTCCGCAATCGCAACAACTTCATTACCAAGGCAGAAGGCGGCCTGCGTTTCCATCCGGCAGTAGGCCTGAGATTGGGCGCCGACAAAGACCTGAACCTGATGCTCGATGTGGGCTACATTTTTCAAACCGCCACTTACACCCGCGAATTTGACTTTTTTGATCAGACAGAAGTGAGAAAAGTGGATTTCAGACGCTTCACCCTGCGCCTCGGCGCTATGTTTTGATACCTCCCAACCACTATTATGGCCGAGCAAAAAACATATACCGAAAAAGAGCTGGTGGAAGGCTGCATCCGCAATGACCGACGATGTCAGGAAGCTTTGTACCGCAAGCATTTCGATACCATGTACCGCATGGTTTGCCGGTACTCCGACGACCGCGATCTGGCGCTGGAAATTGTGAACAACGGCTTTTTGAGGGTTTTCAAAAAATTGGATACCTTCACTTTCAGCGGCTCGCTCGAAGGCTGGATTCGCAGGTTGGTGTTTCATGCCCTGTCCGACCACTTTCGGCGACAGCCCAAACAGGTACACTTTTTAGACATAGAAGACCGCGACGCGCCGCAAAACGGCAACGTACTCAACGATTTATATTTTGAAGACATCGTCAAATTGGTGGATATGCTCCCCAATTCCTCGCGGGAGGTCTTCTGGATGTACGCCATAGAAGGCTACGCACATGCCGAAATTGCCAAACGCCTCAACATCAGCGAGGGTACTTCCAAATGGCACCTTTCGATGGCGCGCCAAAAACTGAGAGAATTGCTTCAATTTCACTACAATGTGAATTATCATGCAGGATAAATATACACATCATACCTCTTCCTCCTCACCCGCCGATCTGGGTTGGGAACGCATGGCCGCCCTTCTGGATGCCGAAATGCCCGCGCAGGCCTCCGCAGCGCCGAATAGCCGCAAAAGACGGGGCCTGATCTGGCTCTGGCTTTTGGCAGGGTTCATCATCACGGCCGGGGCAGCAGCCACCATTTACCAACACCAACGTCCGGCACAGGAGCAACTGCCCGAAAAGCCTGCTGTGGAAGCGCTCAAGCCGGTGATGGCACAGGTAGAGCGCCCAACTGAGACCGTTATTTCAGCATCGGAAAGCACTTCTGTTGCCGAGATGAAAACCGTGAGTCCTCCAAGCTGGGCGACACTCACACTTTCACCGGCTGCCCAACAGCACACCATGGCCGCCACGATGCAGACTGCGTCCGAGTATATTGAATCTGCTGCATCGCAGACCTTCACCGAGGCGGCGCCCGCTGTAGAATCAACTCAGGTTCAGCAGGTTGCCCTTACCGCTCCGTCCGTGAAACGCTGGGCAGGCGCATCGCCCATGTTGCAGTCCGCAGTTCCAGCCGGCCTTCTGAACGCCCGCCCCGACCTCGGCCTCGAACCCACCATAAAAACCAAGCGAAATGCGCGCAAAAAAGTGCGCTTTGGAGTAGAATTGGCCACCGGAATCGCAGCAGGATCTGGCAGTGTGGGCAATTTTTCGGCGGGCGCGGTAGCAATTTGGAAACCTGGCACCATGATCTCTGCCCGCAGCGGATTGCTGGCAGGCAGTAACACCGGTGACTTGTTTATGTCCACCGCAGCCCGGCAGTCTTTGGTAAACGATCCCAATAGCGGCATGCTTGACAACAGCACCCCTCTGCAAGCCTTGGAAAGCCGCGCTTTTTCGGGCCAAACTTATCGCTTTCAGGCAGTTACCTTGCAGTTGCCGGCCATGTTGAGCTATTATCTCAGCCCGCGCCTAAGCGTGGAAGGCGGCGTTACAGCAGGCTTGTTGCTGAACCTGCAAAATGTAGTAGAATCCTCCAGCGAAATGGATCAGCTCACCAACACAGGCTCGTCCCCTACTGCCAATTTCAGTCAGGCGCAGATCAGCAGTGCGGTGTCCAATTCGGTGGCTCGTTGGGAACTGCTGGCGTCAGCGGGTTTGCGTTGCCGGCTCACGCCAAAATTCTCGGTTGGGCTGCACTATCAGCACGGCCTGAACGATCTGCTGCCGGATTCCAGCCTGCAAGCCATGCAAAGAAACGTGCGCCTGTCGGGGACGATGTTGTTTTGAGGCAACGGAGCCGATACACAGGAACCTGTTTGGGGGCGATACTATTCAGTCGCCCTGCAAAAGGCTGCTAGCCGCGAGCTTCGAGTCACGAGTTTGATTTTCCAGAATAAAAAAGAACCTTATTTCCAATAGGAGATTTTGAAATCCCCCCAAATGGAAAATCTAATTTCTGAATGAAAAAACAGACTCGTAGCTCGTAGCTTGGGGGGACCGGCTGTATAGGTTTGGGATAAAATTCTCCAAAACGTTCCTACATTTGCCCCATATTCAAGCCGACATTATGAAGAAAAAAATCGCCGTCGTCTTTGGGGGCAAATCTGCCGAACACGAAGTCTCGCTCAACTCTGCTTCCAATATTTTCAATGCCATAGACCTGCACCAGTTCGATGCCATTCTGCTCGGCGTTGATCCGCAAGGCCGCTGGCAGTACAACCCGGAGTATCCGACCCATCAGGTGAATCTGCCCCAAAATGATTATTTCGCTCAGGCACAGCCGGTTTGGTTGGACAACCGCGAGGGCCGCGCCGCCATTATTTCCAAAACCAATCTTGAAATATTAGACACTTTTGATGCCGCTTTTTCCATCATTCACGGCACCAATGGCGAAGACGGCGTTATGCAGGGCTTTTTCAGGTCTTTAGACATCCCCTTCGTGGGACCTGATGTGCTGGGTTCAGCGGTGTGTATGGACAAAGACGTGACCAAACGCCTGCTCCGGGATTTCCACATTCCGCTGGCCGATTCCATCACGCTGTTCCGGCACGAGCCATTGTCGCTCAGCTTTGCGCAAGTGGTGGAAAAATTGGGATTGCCCTTATTTGTAAAGCCCTCCAACGCGGGTTCGTCCGTAGGTGTCAGCAAGGTGACGGATGAAGCCGGCTTTCACAAAGCTCTTGCCGAAGCCTTCAAATTCGATCATAAAATCCTCATCGAAGAGGCCGTCATCGGCAAAGAGGTGGAATGCGCCGTTTTAGGCAATGAGCACCCCAGGGCTTCCGTGCTCGGCGAAATCATTCCGGTTAAAGATTTCTATTCCTACGAGGCCAAATACAAGGATGCCGACGGCGCGCTGCTGAACATTCCTGCCGATATTGACCCTGCCGTGAGCGACCAAATCCGACAGACGGCCGTGCAGGCGTTTCAAATTGCATGTTGCGAAGGCTTAGCCAGAGTGGACTTTTTCCTGCGATCAGATAACTCCTTCGTTCTCAACGAAATCAATACGCTGCCCGGCTTCACCGAAATCAGCATGTACCCAAAAATGTGGGAGGCGACCGGGCTGGCCTACTCCGACCTCATCACCCAATTGGTGGAATTGGGCATGGCCCGACATGAGCGAGACGGCAAGCTGAAAACCAACCGACAGTAAGCTTATTCTTCGGTAGGGCCGGTGTCTGTTCTGGCCTCCAAAACGCTCTGAATAGAAGCCGGCAGCGCCGAAAACAGGTCGTAGCCCGTCGTGATTTCAATCTGATTCACCGTAGTGCGATAGTTGCCCCAGGACAGGTTGGCGGCGGTGTTTTCATTGGGAATGGCAACAGTGATGAGTCGTGTGTTTTCCGTTACGCGGCTCAAGTCGTTTTGGCCGATGGGCAGTATCAGAATGGCTTTCCAGGCGGCTGCCGGCACGGCTACTTTACCGCCCGCAATGGTGGTGGCATAACCATTGTTGCCCGTGCCGCCGGTGCCGTAGCTGCCGGTGATGATGTACAATTCGAAGCCCCGGCGTGCCAGCGAGCGGCAATACGTCTCCAATTTTTCCCAGGGACCTTGATTGACCTGCGGCGCCTGCGGAATCATGTTGATCATATAAAACGTGGCGCTGTTGTCGGCAGCGATCACGGTTCGGTCTCCGGAAGGGCAACTGTGTCCCCGATCAAACCCGGAGCCGATGTAATCGAAGTTGGAAACCTGATGCCAGCCTGCCGGCAAATCGGTATAGGGCCGGAAGTCTTCCTGCCGGCTCACATCGCCCAGCCAGGTACTGTTGAGGTACCAGCTCACCCAGTTGGGGATGCCGCGGGTGCGATTGTACGAGAGGGCATACTGCGGCAGGGTGATGAGATAATTGTTCGGATTGCTCGTCTCTTTGGTAGCCTGGCTGGGGTTGCCCATCAGCATGTTGAACTCCTCCAAATCGGGCGTCATCGGCTCATCGGGTTCCTTTTTTTCGCAGGAAAACGCAAGCAGAAGGAGAAGAAGAGACAAGTGGAGATATTTCATAAATGAGTGGTTTGTAACTTTATCGCTATACCTGAACTTTACCGACGGGCAGCATTTTGAAAGTCGTAAGTCATACTGCCACATTGCAGACCGGTCGCAGCAGAGCCGAATTTCCAATTGTAAGCATTAGCAACAGCATTGTCAATACAGCTTTTTTCTGTTGAAGTTGATTTTTCGAGATCGGGCTTCACATAAAGAACTGATCCTTTTGCGTTTACACAAATCTCAAGAACAACCTTGCCGATGCAGTCGTCAACAGATAACCCCTGATTTTCAACAGGTTGGTCCGACCAGCCGATCATTTTTATGGTCACTCGATTGGACGAATAAACAGGCCTGCTCTCCTCTTGGATTTGATGAAACGGCAGGCAAGGCTCCAGCCCGTAAGCCTTTAGCCTTTGTCGCTCAATGCCATTGTAAATCAGTGATTTTTGGAGATTGTCGGCTATTTTTTGAGCGATTTCCGACGACGACCGTTGACCTTCCCGGCAAGCTGTATGTACGCCTATGAAGATGACAAAAGGCTGGTCTTTCATAAACTGCGCCAGCGTTGCCACTATTGGTGTTTCAGGCCAGACCGACTCGAATTCATCCGTCACATAAAAGTCCAGGCTGTCGTTGATCGTTTTCAGATTATTGGTCAATTGTTGGTATAAAACACTGTCCGTCACAATAGTCTGAGCCTTGGTCTGTGCAAAAGCCGGCACTAAAAACAACCATGAAATGAAGAGTGTCTTCATAGAACAGCAGCCCTCCTAATGCCCCCTGATCTTCAAACTCAAATCCAAACCAACCGCCGAGTGTGTCAGCGCGCCCACGGAAATAAAATTGACGCCGGTGAGCGCTATCTTCCTCACGTTGTGGATATTGACGCCGCCGGAGGCCTCCGTTTCGTAGCGACCGGCCACGATGTCCACCGCTTCCTGCAACAGAGGCAGTTCGAAGTTATCGAGCATGATGCGATCAATATGCCCCACTTCGAGAGCGGCGTAGAGTTCTACCAGATTGCGCACTTCAATGGTGATGCCGAGATGTTCCAGATCATTGGCTTTTCTGTACGCCAGCACGCCCTCTATGGCAGCCTGCACGCTGCCGCAGGCTTCGACATGATTGTCTTTGATAAGAAAACGATCATAGAGACCGTCGCGGTAGTTGGTACATCCACCCAATCGCACCGCCCATTTTTCAAGAAAGCGAATGAGCGGCGTGGTTTTACGCGTATCAAGGATGGTAACAGGCAGGTCTTCCACCTCAAAATGAAAGCGGTTGCTCAGGGTGGCAATGCCGCTCATGCGCTGCATGGTATTGAGGATCACGCGCTCGGCGCCCAGCAGCGTGCGGGTATTGCATTGCACCTCAAAGGCTTTTTCACCAACACTGACATCGGCGCCGTCTTCAATATGTTGCACAAAAACTGCATCGGGCGCCACCAATTCAAAGGTGCGGCGGGCCACTTCAACACCGGCCAGAACGCCCGGTTCTTTTACGAGCAGGTACGCATGGCTGCGGCTGTCGGCAGGAATGCAGGCTAAGGAGGTGTGGTCGCCGCTGCCGGTATCTTCGGCTAATGCCTGAAGGATGAAAGCGTCCAACTGTGCGGTCGCTTTTTCATCGGAGATAGAAATCATGTTGTGTAGTTTTAAAAAATGATGCCCGCGCGAAGAATGATACCGCTGACTTTGCCCTGCGAATCCTCCCGTACCGGCTCTGTGCGATTGGGAACAAATGCCTGCCCTCTGTTTCGGGTGAGATCGGCAAAACCAATCTGGAAAGCGGCGCCCAAGATCAACGAAGTATTTTCAGATATACTGCGCTCTATGCCGCCGCCGATGCCCCAGGAGAGGTTGAGCGGGTTGACCTCATTGCGGATGTTGATTTTTTCGACTTCTTCGCCCAGTCCGTTGCCGGTGGCGGTGCCGCGTGCCTGCGTTTTGAAGCCCAGCGTCAGCGCGGGTTCGATGTAATAACGATTGTAGCCAAACTCCTTGGTACGCATTTTGAGTCCGATAGGAATTTCCACAAACTGAATGCCATACTTGAGTTTCACCATATTGGGCATGGTGTCAATGCCCGGAGGCAGCAGCGCGGGGTCCCAATAGATGCCGCCGTACTCGTGCAGGAGGGTGCCGCCGGCGTTGAACCAAAAACCGAGGCCGGTACTGACAGCATAGTTTTCGCGGAAATAAATATCGCCGGTCATGCCGAGTTTCAGGCCGAGGTTGGTGCCGGAACTGTTGATGCGGTTGTTATTGGTACTCATCCAGTTGACGGTCGGGCTGACCTGAAAACCGAAACGAACGTCATTTTGAGCAAAGCCGCTGATAATCATCGTCAGGATAAAAGCGGCCGAAATGGCAATTTTTCTTTTCATGGTAAGTTTTTTACTGTGTAGAAACGGCGCAAGGATGTAATTTCGCGCCCCAAAACGCGGGCAAAGTTACAATCACCTGCGACATACTCAAGGCAAGATTGAAAGAAATGATGAAGCACTCCTTATGGCTGTTGATCCCGGCACTGATCCTGACCATTTTTTCATGCAACAACCAGCGCACAAAAGCACCCGATGTGTCTGATATTGAAGCTCCTGTAAAAATACACCGCTTTGAAAAAGACCTGTTTGCCATAGACACCAACGCGGTACCGGAAGGGCTGGCGCAATTAGAGGTGCGGTACCCGGAGTTCAGTGAGGTGTATTTCAATGAAATTCTGGGATCCAAAAACCCGCAAATCGTTCCCGAAGGCCACGAGGCGTATATGGAAGGTTTTTTAAAATTTCCCTCCGTGCTCGCGCTCTACGATTCCTGTATGTTGCGCTACAACAAAATGGACGACATTGAAAAGGAATTTGAGCAGGCTTTCAAGTATTTCAAGCACTATTTTCCTCAAAGACCGACGCCCGACGTCACTACCTTCATCAGCGAGTACTCCATCGGCACCTTTATATATGGAGAAGCCTCACTGGCAGTCGGCTTGGATTTTTTCCTCGGCACCGACCATCCCTACGCCGTTTACAATCCGGGCAATTCCAACTTTTCGGAATACCTCACCCGTACTTTCACCCGCGAGCATCTGGTGAGCAAAACCGTACAGCCGCTCATAGAGGACATGCTGGGTATGCCTTATGGCAACCGAATGTTAGACATGATGATTTACAATGGCAAAAAACTCTACCTGATGGACCTGCTACTGCCGCACACCCCCGACAGCATCAAGTGGGAAGTGACGTCCAAACAAGCGGAATGGCTCAACGACAATCACCTCGAAATGTGGGCTTTTTTCCTTTCGGAAAACCTGCTGTACTCTACCGAATGGGCCAAAATCCGAAAGTATGTAGAATATTCGCCCAATTCGCCCGGCATGCCCGAAGAAGCCCCCGGCCGCACCGCCAACTGGATCGGGCTTCAAATCGTCAGGGCGTACATGCAGCAATTCCCTCAAACCTCGCCCGAACAACTGCTGGAACTCCGTGACTCGCAGGATTTTCTGACCAAGAGCCGATATAAACCACGGAGGTAGGTCAACTTTATTCACAACAAGTTTGTACTATTGCAGTCTGTTTTGAGGCTCGTACCTTACCATAAATAAGCTTTTTAAAAATGCCAATCATGGATACCATCTTATTTTTCAGCCTCGGCGGAGGTGAAATTTTGCTCATTTTCGGCGCGGTGCTGCTGCTGTTCGGCGGTAAAAAAATTCCCGAACTGATGCGCGGCATCGGCAAAGGCATCCGCGAGTTCAATTCTGCCCGTTCTACCATCGAATCCGAACTCAAGGAAGGCATGCGCGAAGCAGAACGCAAAGAATTGGAAGAAAAATCCAGAAAGCAGGAAGGCCCCGTAGAGCGCTACTGATCGGGGAATATCATTATGGAGATATCGTGTATTCCTTTCTCCCGAGTACCACAACTCTCTAAAACAGATGTGGCTTACTCCGGGAACGATACAGCTTTGAGGCCTTTTTTTCGTTACGAAGTCTCTCTGGAGGCTTTTGCCCAAGTCATCGAAGACAAGAAAAAAGACCCCGATCACCGCGCCGTGCTGGCATCGGCCCTCCGAACGCAATACGCTGATTTGGTGCAGATTCCGGCAGTGACCGCGCAGTTGGAGCGATTGGCTCAGCCTCACACTTTCACTGTTGCAACGGCACACCAACCCTGCCTGTTCACCGGGCCGCTCTACTATATTTACAAGGCTTTTTCTACCATTCACTTAGCCGGAAAGCTCTGCGAGGCTTATCCCGACTATCACTTTGTGCCCGTATTTGTGAGCGGCGCCGAAGACCATGATTTCGACGAGATCAACAAGGCGCGGCTGTTCAACAAAACCATCGAGTGGCAAAACGAGGAAGGCGGCGCGGTGGGCGGCATGTCAACGGCTACGCTGTCGCCCGCGCTGTCGGAATTGCAGGCCATTCTGGGCACATCAGATGCAGCGCAGGAGGCATTTGCACTCATCGAAAAGGCTTACACCTCGCACTCAGGCTACGGCGCTGCTACCATACACCTGCTACACGCGCTGTTGGGGCGCTACGGCTTGGTGGTGGTTGACAGTCACGTTGCCGAGTTGAAGCGGCTCTTTATTCCCATTATGGAAAAAGAACTGCTCGAACAGCCCTCGCAGGCATTGGTGCAGGCTGCCCACGACCGCTTGGAAGCAGCTGGTTTCAGCGGACAGGCATTTCCGAGGGAGATCAATTTGTTTTACCTCCGGACCGGCCTCCGCGAGCGCATCGTGTTGGAAGACAATCTGTACAAAGTGCTGAATACGAGCTTTGTATTCACCCGCGACGAAATACTGGCCGAACTGCGCGCTCACCCCGAACACTTCAGCCCCAACGTCGTCATGCGCCCGCTTTATCAGGAAACGGTGCTGCCCAATTTGGCCTACATCGGCGGCGGCGGCGAGATAGCCTACTGGTTGGAACGCATGGATCAGTTTGCCCATTTCGGGGTCAATTTCCCGATGCTCATACGCCGCAACTCCTTGTGGTGGATAGATGAAGCCGGCGCCAAACGCATGCAAAAACTCGGCCTCAGCCCCGAAGACCTCTTTGAAGATACCGAATCGCTCATCAAGCGATATGTGGCCGCCAACACCGATCAGGAAATCAGTCTGGCCAGGGAAAAAGAACAAATTCAGGGCGCTTTCGCGCAAATACTGAGCAAGGCGACCGCATTAGACCCTACATTAGAAAAAACCGTGCTGGGCGAACAAGCCAAACAACTCAACGCATTGGACGTGCTGGAAGCCAAACTCTTGCGCGCCGAAAAACAACGCCAGGACACTTCCGTGCAACAAATCCGCTCGCTCAAAGACAAGTATTTCCCCGGCAATGGCCTCCAGGAACGACATGACAATTTCTTACCGCTTTACATCCGGCATGGGCAGGGCTTTTTTGAACTGCTGCGCCGGGAATTGGACCCGCTGAAGCCGGGTTTTGTGGTGGTGCAGGAGGGTGCATAAGCGGAGCCTCGTCAGGATATCCAGCCTCCTGCAAGTGAGGAGCTGACTTCCGGTCAGCTCCTCACGCAGCCCGCCATCTCACCTTTTTATCACTACCCACCTCAACACCGCCTGCCGCCTCTGCTCATCGCGGAGTACGATCAGGTACATGCCCGGCGACAAACCCCTCGGCAAATCTATGTTGCGCCCGCGCAGGTATATAGCCGCAGCGGCGCGCCGCCCCAAAGCATCCAATATTTCTACCTGCACAGCGCCCGACAAGGCGGCTTCCGCCCAAAGTTGCGCACCTTCGCTGCCCGACGGATTGGGCGCTACCCGAAACACGCCCGGCAATACCTGCGTCTCCGGCACGACATTGGTAAACGATACCGTCACCGTTTGGGTGAACAGGCAATCGTTGGCATCGGTGATGGAGACTGTGTAATTGCCCGGCAACAAGCCGCCGATGCCGTTGGCAGAAGCGCCGTTGCTCCAGCGAATGTCGTAAGGAACTGTGCCGCCTGTTATTTGCTGTACCAAGGCCACGCCGTCCGTTGCCGTTGCGTTGGAGGCGGGTGTTACCACGATGTCTGCCTCAATGGGCGCGGGGGCTTCCAATACCAGATTCAGCGTGTCGGTGCAGCCGCTGCTGTGTTCTGCCACGAAGGTATAATCGCCGGCGGGCAGGTTTTCGGCGGCAGCGCCCTGTTGCCCGGCGGCATTGAACCAGCGGAGGTCAAAGGGCTGCCCGGCTTCCGTGCTGATGGACACCGCCCCCTCGGCACTGTCGTGGCAGGCGGGCGAACGGAGTATTTCCGATGCGCCGATGCGGAAGGCCGGCACTTCATAAGCGCCTATATCGACTGTGCTGCCGAGGATGCGAGGCAGCCCAGCGAGATCGGTATCGGAGGTTGGCAGCAAGAGGTTGTTGCCTGCGTCGAGGAGCGGCGAACAGGGCAGCGGGCGAAAATCGCCGCCGGCGCTGTCGGCAAACATCGGATCGAGGCCGTAGAGCATCCCTTCGCCGCAGGCCTGCTCGCTGCCCGGAAGGTCGGGACATTCCGCAGCGCTGACGAGGCAGTTGTCCAAGCGGTACATATTGAGGTTGTAGTACGGACTGTTGTTGGATAGGATGCGCCGAAACAGCAGGCCCGGCTCCCACAATACCGTATTGGACAGGCTGATGCGGGCATAGTTTTGCTCATTGTAAACTTCCTGCCAGGGTTTGGCTATCACCGCAGTGCCGTTGCTGTAAAAGGTGCTGTTGCGGATGTGCATGTCGGCAATGCCGCTCTGCCCGTTTGTCAGACCTATAGCGCCCCGATTGCCGGAAAACAGGCAGTTTTCTATTTTCGTATAGCTCTGAGCTCCCGCTCCATCCAATTGTCCCCAGATGTACAAAGCGCCACCCCAAGAGGTGTTGGATCTGTTTTTTAAAAATTGGCTATTTGTTATATTAATGAAGGAAACGCTTGTTTTTACAGTATAAATATTAAAAGCGCCACCGGCAAAGTTCGAACGATTCATTTCAAACATAGATTTATCACATTGGAGAAATGTACTATCTCCGTTTGCAAAAATATATAAGGCTCCACCTCCTGCAAACTGGTTAGCGTTGCCCTCAAATTCAGAATTTTCAATCCTCAAAGTAAACTTTTGATAAATAGGCATACTAAAAAAAGCGAGACCTCCCGCGCCATTGCCATAATTCGATATAAAGCGGCATGATTTCACATCAACCTGCCCTTCGTGCAACAAATCGGTAAACTGAAATCCGCCGCCGCCATCCTCACAGGAATCTCTTTCAAAAGTGCATCTCTCTATCAGAAAATTCGCGGTAGCGTTGTGTGCCGCCATTCCTCCCCCGCCCCAAAAGGCATTGCAGTCCTCAAAAATGCAATCGGCCACCACCTGTATTTCCGCAGCCGGGGCGGTTCCCTGCCAGAGCAGTCCTCCGCCATGAACCCGCGCCTTGTTGCGTTCAAAGCGGCAATGCCGTACATCTGCCCGCGCCGAATGTTCTATGCCTGTAAAATAAGCCAATCCGCCGCCGTAGCGCGCATAGTTGTCCACAAAGCGACAATGGCGCAGGCGGGGGGCGCTGTGGTAGTGGCTCTGTGTGCCCGGCAGTATCACCATGCCGCCGCCGTAGGCCCAATGCGATATTTCTAAGGTGCTGTCCGCATTGCCGTGTGCTATGGTGAAGCCCTCTAAAAGGCTGGTACTGTCGGCGGCGTGTGCATACACCACATGAAAGGAGTTGTCGCTGCGTTCTCCGGTCACGCCTATATCGCCGCTCAGGATGGTTTCATTTTCCTGCGGGAGGCGCTGCGCGTAGTCGGTTTCCGTGCCGGCAAAGCCGCCGATGATGCTCAGTCCGTTTTTCAGTTCAAAATATGCCGTTTTGTCGTTGCCCGTTGTAGGGTAATAGGTTCCCCGCGCCACCCAGATGCTGTCTCCGGGATCAGCAACGGCGATGGCGTCTTCCAAGCGCTGGAAAGCATTGGCCCAGTTGCTGCCGTCATTGCGCCCGCCCTGCACGTCGTGCTTCACATGCAGGCGGGTGTAGTTGTAGGCACAGGGGCCTTGGGGAGCGGCGTATTTTACGGACTCGCCATATCTGGCACACATAAGCTCGAAACTTATTTCTGAAGAATATGAATCCGTATCTAAAAGGCTCACAAAAGGCTCCTGTAAAGCTCCTATCCCCTCAATCCATGTGGTGGCGAGGTAATTATTTATCCCATCGTTGTATATACCGGCTAAATCAATGACTTTTCGCACAACGCCGCCCAAGTCCAACCATCCTACATTATACACGACCAGCGGAACCTGTATAGCGTATAAATCGGTGGTATCAAAAGGGTAATGCCACCGGTAGTGAAACGTATCGCCTTGAACAAGGGAAAAATCGTACAGAAGCCATTCCGGACGGGAACAATTTGCTGACCTTCGAAAATATGTTTTTTCTCCTACTGTACGGATATATCCCACCGATGTAGTATCCGGCCATTGTTGAGCGATGCCGGGGTTATTGGTTACAAGTTTGTTCCATAGCTGACCGCAAATCATCGTTTCTTCCGACATGGTGATAACGGAAGGCGTCTGAGCTTGTCCAAAGATGAAATAAGCATACGTCCACTCCGGCCTGTCGGCAAAAGAGGGGAATGACTGGCCGTAAGACCATACAGGGAGCAAACTCAAAAAGGAGCAAAGGATTAGAAATCTGTTCATGAGTTGAGAGATTATGATGATGAAATAATACAGCCAATGTCATACAGATACAGGATGGAACAGCACAAGGGAAGGAGCTTCAAGGGTGAGGGCAAAAATAGTTTTAAATAGTCGCACGAGCAAAAGACGGTGTATTAAATTTTTCATTTTTTGCCATTAAAAATAATTCTCTCCACTGCCCGTTTAACTTTCAGCCACAACGACAGTCTGACTATTTACTTACCATTTTCACTTTGCACCTATGATCAATTGCAACACCGGTTCTATTGCGCCGTACATACCCGATGCGCAGCGCCCCTGGAACAAACGCCGCGTACAGCACTTATACCGCCGCATGGGTTTCGGCGCCGACAATGCCACTATTACTGCCGGACTGGCACAGTCGCCCGGTGCATTGGTGGACTCCATCATCAACAACGCGCTGGCCCTGCCGCTTGCCCCGCAGCCTGTCTGGGCCTTCTGGACGGTGGCCAATTACCAAAATCAGGAGCAGGCTGTCGCCCAAATCTTCGACTGGCGCCGCCTCTGGGTGCGCGATATGCTGGCCAATGGGTTTCGGGGCAAGCTCACGCTGTTTTGGCACAATCACTTCGTCACGCGCCTCGAATCTTATGGCTGCCCTTCCTATTTTTATCAGTATCACAAGGTGTTGCAGCAGTACGCGCTGGGCGATTTCCGGGAATTTGTGCGCGCTGTCGGACTGACGCCGGCCATGCTGGTATTCCTCAACGGGGTGCAAAATACCCGCTTCCAACCCAACGAAAACTACGCCCGCGAACTGTACGAACTCTTCACCCTCGGCGCCGATAACGGCTATACCCAACAGGACATCGTGCAGACGGCACGCGCCCTCACCGGCTACAATGGCTTGGGCGAGTATTGCGGCCCTGTAAGCTATGTGCCTGCCTTTTTTGACCCGCTGCCCAAAACCATTTTCGGGCAAACCGGCAACTGGGGCTACAACGATGTGGTGAACAACCTCTTCCAGCAGCGCGCCTCGCAAATTGCGCACTACATTTGCCGCAAGATTTACCGCTATTTCGTCAGTCCCAATGCAGACGAAACCATTGTAGCGCAAATGGCTTCCACCTTTTTGGCCAATAACTTCCAGTTGGCTCCGATGTTGAGGCAGTTGTTCAAAAGCGAGCACTTTTTTGATGAAAACATCATGGGCGCCGAGGTGAAAGGCCCGCTGGAAATGCTCCTCACCTTTGTAAAAGAAACTTCCTACCCCAATCCTACCGACAGCGACATTGACGGCATTCTTTATCTAGCCGCCGAGTTGGGCCAAGACCTCGCCAACCCCACCGACGTGGCCGGCTGGCCCGGCAATCGCTCCTGGATCAACAGCAATACGCTTACCGGGCGCTGGCAGGCCGCGCGTTTTGTCATTTATTCGCTGTACGTCAACTACCCGCAGGTGCTGGTCAATTTTGCCAAAGCAGTCAGCAACAACTCCAACAACGCCGCATTGGTCAGCCGCCTGATTGTGGATCATTTTGTACCCAAAGACCTTCAGTTTGAAACCGACTACGAACGATCTCTGGAGGTTTTTAAGGCCGAAATTCCGGACAATTATTTTCAGGACGGCCAATGGAATCTGGAGTGGCCTACTGCCGCCGCGCAAGTGGGCCTGCTCATGGACCACATCATCCGGAAGCCCGATTTTCAGTTGTTCTGATTCACCACCCAAATCTAAAACATCATGTCCGATCAGCATACCCATCCACTTCCTCTCGGCAGCTCGCCCGATCACGGCGCAGCCCACGAAAACGATCACCGCCAATGGAGCCGCCGCAGTTTTTTGCGCAGCATCGGTATCACCGGAGGCGTTTCGCTCATGGCCGGCAGCATGCCCCTTGTAGCGCTCAAAGGCACTTTTTTGGAAATGGCTTTGGCCAACTCCAACACAGACCGCATTTTGGTACTCATACGGCTCAAAGGCGGCAACGACGGCCTCAACACCATCATTCCTGTGTATGATTACGGCACTTATCAGGCGCTGAGGCCGCAGTTGAGAGTGCCGTCCAACCAACTGATAGCGCTGAATGCTTCCTTCGGAATGCCGCAACAAATGGCTGATTTGCAACCACTTTGGCAGGATGGCGCCATGAAAGTAGTGCATGGCGTGGGCTATCCCGACCAAAACCTGTCGCATTTCCGGTCCTCCGATATATGGGCCAGTGCCAGCCCGGCCAATGTGATAGATGATTCCGGCTGGCTGGGGCGACTGCTCGTAGAACAATACCCCGATTACCTGACCAATCCGCCGTTGATTCCGCCGGCTGTACAAATAGGCGGCGTGGGCAACATTTCTTTCATGGACGGCGAAAACGTCAACCTTTCTGTGTCTGTCACCAATCCGAATGAGCTGGCAGAAATTGCACAATTGGGCCAATTGTACGACATCCAAAACCTGCCCGACTGCTTTTACGGCGAGCAATTGGGCTATATGAGAACCGTTGCCAACAGCACCTTCATCTACGCGCAACGCATCAAGGACGCTTATGATAACTCCACCACCGACGCCGTTTATCAAACCGGCTCGTTGTGGCAACAATTGGCGCTTGTGGCCCGGCTCATCAAGGGCGGATTGGGTACCAAGCTGTACATGGTAACGCTGGATGGGTTTGACACGCATGCCGCTCAAAATCAGGCGCATCCGCTGCTGCTGGCGCAATTGGCCGGCGCGGTGCGGGCATTTTATCAGGACTTGACGGCAGCCGGTCGCGCCGGCGATGTGCTGTGCATGACGCAATCGGAGTTTGGCCGCCGCCCGGAACAAAATGCCTCTCAGGGCACCGATCACGGGGCAGCCGCGCCGCTGTTCCTCTTTGGCGAAGGGTTGAACGGTAATGGGTTTGTGGGTACGGCGCCCAGTTTGCAAAATTTAGACAACGACGGCAACCTCGTTTTCAGCACAGATTTCCGGCGCATTTACGCCACCGTACTCGAAAATTGGCTCTGCATCGAACCTACTTTGGTGGACGGTATCTTGGGGCAGCATTTTGCGCGCCTGCCGCTGGGCCTGAATTGTGCCGCCACAGGCATTGCAGGAGAAGCGGCGCCTGGCATTCCTCACGAAGTGCGCTATATTTCGGGCCGCGAGGTGGTGATTTCTTACCAACTGCACAGTGCCGCGATGGTGCGGGTGGAGGTGTTCAATATTCTGGGGCAACCGGTGGCCTTGCTGAGCAATGGCTATCAAATGTCGGGCAGGCATGAGGTGACGTTCTCGCAGGCGGGGCGCTACTTGCCGGCGGGGCAATATGTGTATCGCATTTCGGCGGGCGAAAGCGCGGTGAGCCGTTCGGTGCGTATGATGGGGATGTAGGCAGTATGCGGTGTGCGGTATGCGGTGCTAAGTGCGACAGCCCACGCCGCCTACCGCCCACTGCCCACCGGGTTCCGGGTTCAAGGTTCCGGGTTGCTCCCCCCTCACACACTCACCCCTCACACACTCACCCCTGAAGCACTGAACCTCTGCTCAAACCCGGCCACGCCCTGCAGTCCGCCCGTATGAACTGCCACGATGGTGCTGCCTCTTGGAAATGCGCCGTTCCTTATGAGATCAAATACTCCGTACATCATTTTGCCGGTATAAATCGGGTCCAATGTGATGCCATATTGATCCCGGAATTCTTGCATAAAATCCAATAATTCCGGCTTCCATTTGGCATAGCCTCCAAAGTGATAAGCAGTTTCCACCTGCCAGTTGTCGGCGGGCATTGCGCCTGCTTCGAGCAAAAGCGCAGCCACTTCCTTTCGATGAAAATCGCCCTTCAGCACACTGAATCCCAATGCTTTACACGATTCTTTCAATCCCGAAACAATGCCTGCCAGCGTGCCTCCCGTACCACAAGCCACTGCGATAAAATCAGCTTCGGCTTGCGCCTGAATTTCTTCGGCTAATTCCCGGCACCCCCTCAAGGCCGCCATGTTGGTGCCGCCTTCCGGCAATACAAAAACACCAGTGGCATCAATGCCGATGGAGGGCAAAAAGTCCGGTTCCGATTTGTACCGATAAGCCTCCCTATTGACATAAACGAGCCTCATGCCGCATTGCTTCACAAATGCCAAAGTAGGATTGAACGGAAGCGTTTCCTCTCCACGAACTATGCCCGTAGCTTCAAAACCCAGTACCTTTGCGGCCTCTGCCGCTGCCGCCAAATGGTTGGAATACGCCCCGCCAAAAGTGAGCAGGTGAGTTTGATGCGTTGTCTTTGCCTCCAGCAGATTGTATTTCAGCTTGCGCCATTTGTTGCCGCACAGTGCGCTGTTTTTCGACCAGGCCAGCAGGTCGTCCCGCTTGACAAGCAGGCGCAATCCTTTGGCATCCAGTTCGGTATGCCGAATTTCCTGTAAAGGACTCGGCGGGCGTTCGGGCAATGCGGCAGGCTTCATGTCGTCGGGTGCTTTTTTTCTAACCATTGGTTAAAATCAATATAATTGAAGATGCGCTGCTCGGCAGTAATTGCCGCTAAGGGCAGCAGATCGTTTTTCCACAGTGTGAAGATACGCTGCCGGCCCTTGCTTCCGGTTGCCTGAAGCAATTTTTTCAGGTATTTGAAACACAGATTTTCCGCCTGATAACGCCTGCCGCTGAGGACGCCCTGCCGCCGGGCCGATTCGATGAGATAAGGCAGGAGTTCGTCGTGTTCCAATTCAAAATGCACCAAAAGTTTGAGGATGCCCGCAAAGCGAAACAACTCCTCCATCAGTTGGCGACCGGGATGCTGCAACAGAGCATTGAGCCAGTGTAAAGCAGAGCCAAACCGCTCATTTTCAAAGTATAAGCGGGCAATGAGAAACTGAATACTGAGCAACAAATGAGGTGAAATACCAGCGCTGAGGCGTTGCATATCTGCTTCAATGGCGGGCAGTGCTTCCAATGCTTCTGCATATTGCCGCCGGGCCAGCAGGGAATTGAGGCGGAGCAACGCGCTTTGTTCAAATATTTTTTCTTCCAATTTGGGAACACGCCTGAATTCGGGGCGCTCCAGCAGTGATTTTAATTTTTGGATGCCGCCTTCTAATTCTTCATACAACCGAAGTTGAAATTGATCAATGAGGAGGTTGTTCAGCGCTGCCAGATACCGCCGGGGATAAAGTTGTAGCAATTCCGGGTGTTCGTCTAACAAGGCGAGGTGCGCGAGGTTGAGCCGGTACGCCTCTTGAGGTTCGCTGCGCATAAAATGCCAGGTAGCGCGCGCTTTGAACCCATCCAATTGGGCGCGCAAAGTGGGCGGATGCGCCTCTTCCGACAACAGCGGCCACAGCTCGTTTTGGTGCAAATATTCCTGTAAAGAATTGTCCTGTGCCGATACTTTGCGCACATGCCACAGCCCCACGATGGCTGAGAGCGCCGCGTAATCTGTCTCAACCGAGAGTTTTTTCAGGGCGGCATCGGCATCATTTTTCCAGGCCATCACTGCCTGTGCATCGGCAGCCCGCAAGCGATCCTGAACAGCCCGCTGCGCTGTCAGCCATTCGGGCATCAGGCTGAGCAATTCGTATTTATCTATCTGACGACGAGCTTGTTGCAGTAGTTTTTCGCTTTGTTTCGGGAGGTCTTTTTGCAATAAAACACTGGCCAGATGCACCTGCTTTTTGATGGCCTCCTCTACCGATTGCACGGCATGAAACTGATGCAGGCACTCCAGAATCTGGTCGTAGAGATAGCGCTTGGTGACGGCAAAGTGGCGGAGCAAAGGGTCGGCCTCCAAGCTGGATTTGAGGGCTGCCTCGTCATATTCTTCCTGAACGGCGATGAGATCAAACAGGCGCAGGTAGTTGCTCTGTCCGTCGGCGGGGTGCCGGGCTGCGAACAACCGAAAGTACCGTTTCTCGGCGGCATTTAAAGATTGAATCAAATTATGCAAATCGGAGGCAGGCGTTTTCAAAATCAGAGTTTTTATTTTAAGCAGCAAAGATAGGGGGAATTTTGGAGTTTCGGGTTCAAGGTTTCGGGTTGGGACGGCTGCTGGCTTCAAGCTGCTGGCTTCAACCGCGCCACGGCGCGGCTCAAGCTGCCTAATGGTTCCGGGTTTCGGGTTCAAGGTTTCGGGTTGCTCACACACTCACCTCTCACACACTCACCTCTCACACACTCACCCCTGAACCCACCTCATTATCTAAAACCTCATTTATCCCTTCAATTTCATTTGTTTATCACCCCATTTCATCCTCATTTTTGCATCGAAAACGGAAATAAGGGGCGATAAAAAATAAAGTGGTCATTTTCGCCAAAGGATTAGATAAGTAAACGTTTCATTTTAAGTGTCTTATCTAATCCTTTGGCCTAAAGAAAATGAACATTTATTTTGCCCCACTACTAATGTACTTTCACACATTGAAAAACACTTCGTTATGAATCGAATGATGTCTTTTTTACTGCTCTTGGCCGCCACACTGACGAATATCTCGCTTTTGGCGCAAGCCGGAACCTGGCACACTTACCCCATTCCTTCCAAAGTCAACGACTGGATGGAGTGGGAAGGCCAACTTTGGGCCGCCACCGATGCGGGTATTTTTATTATAAACCCCTCAACCGGACAAGTAGCAGAGCATCTGACCAAAGCCAATGCCGGGCTGCCTTCCAACTCAGTAGAGGCGCTGACGATTGATCCACAAACACTTCAGCCATTTATAGGCACTTATGACGTTGCGCTGGCCTTTCGCTCGCCTGATGGTCAGTGGCAATCCATTGACTATCCGGCGTTTATTCGCAATCAGGCGGGCGGAAATATGCTGCTCACCTATTGCATGGAATTTGACAACGAAGGCAGGCTCTGGGCGGGTACCAGCGTAGGATTGGCCCGCTATACCGATGGTGAGTGGACGCTGTTCAACCAGTCAGCCGGCCTTTCTTTTTTGGGTGCAGTCTGGAGCATGGCCAAAACCGAAGACGGCGCTATTCTGGCGGCCTCGAACGTGATGTACAAGGTGCCGCAGGGCGAAGAGACGCCTCAATTATTTTCCCCCTCGCCCTCTGGCAATAACGGCTTTTTCCTTTTTGCTTACGGCGATGCCAAAGCCTTTACAGCCTCCAATGGCGATCAATGGTTTTTTACCGACATCGGGCGCGCAGGCCGTTTTCATAATGGCGCATGGGAATTGTACGATCCGGCTCAATCAGTAGGCGTTGGACATAGAAAACCACAGATTATCAATGAACTACCAGATGGAAGCCTTTCCATCTATTACTCCGACAACCTCCGGTTTTTGCGCTTCCACAACGGCGAATGGACGCTGGAGAGTACCTACACCGGCGCGCTCCCCATCATCGGCGCGTATAGGAGCGAGGACTTTGACATCATTCTGAATTCCAAAGAAATACTCATACCGGGTGCTCAGGATACCGCTATGGCGGCATTGTTGAATTATCCCTTTGAGTCGCTGCCAGAACGCTTTCAAACCGACCATCAGAAACAACTTTGGACGGTCACTGAAGACCGCAGGCTGCTCAATTTGGATTCCGGCGCAGCGATTCCATGTATTTTCAACGGGCAGTCTTTTGCGGTCGGCAACTTCTCTTTTGCTCCGGATGGCAGCATCTGGGCGACTTCCGGCTTCCACCTATATCACTACCAACTGGGGCAATGGACGCGTTACGACCACACCAACTCGCTCCTGCCCGCTCAAAAGCTGCTTACGCGCATTACCGTTGACGATCTGGGGCGCGTCTGGGTCTATGTTTATCAGGACGCGATCTACCGTTTTGACGGCTCGAACTGGATGCGATACCCTCATCCTTTGTTCAGTAATTACTATGTGTATGCCATGACCGGCGGCGCCAATGGCGATCTCTGGTTCTCTTCTTACCTCAACGGGCAGTCGCTCACGGTAGGCCGCTTCAACGGCGCCGATATGCAGACTTTCACGCAGGGTGTGGCCGGCTTCGACATGGACTATGCGCTTGCTTTGGCTTATGACGCTGATTATCAACGCTTATGGGTGACCGGCAATGTAGAGCATGCTCAATATTTCGACGGCAGTATCTGGCATACCGAGTCGTTTCCGTTGCCTGCTGCCGGGCATCAGTGGATAATGCGCGTGCATGCCCGCGACGGGTTTGCCGCCATGTCTTCTTCCGAAAGGGTTTTGCTGTACGCCGAGGGCCAATGGCAAGAGTTCAATCCCACCAACTCGCCGCTGTCCGGCGGAGCGATGCACGGACTTGGTTTAGATGCTCACAACCGGTTGTGGATCAGCCATTGGCAGCCCTGGGCATTGGATATTTACGAAACCGGGTTGATTTCTTCAGCGGTGAAGCCGGAATCGTCTAATGGAGCCATCGAAATGCGCGTTTTTCCCAATCCGACTGCCGAGCGGGCGGGTTTGGAGATTTCATGCCGGGAAGCCTCCACTTCTGCTGCCCTGCGCATCACCGATGTGGATGGTCGTCTTGTTTCAACAACATCCCACAGCCTGCAATCGGGACACAACTATCTGGAAGTAAACGTTTCACGCCTGTCGCCGGGCATCTATTTCATGTTGCTGGATACCGATAGTGAGCGTTTTTACGGGCGAATGGTAAAGCATTAAAATGGAAATCCCCCGCTGCTTGGTGAAAGAGTGGCGGGGGATTGATTTTTCGTCTGGCTAAAGCCAATGCTTTTCTCCGATTAAAGCAACTCTGATTAAAACTCACAATCTCAACCTCCGCCCCAGCCAATTACTCGACAACATCCCGAACACCACAATGGTGATGCTGCTCGTGGGCATCAGAATGGCCGCCACCACCGGCGACAACAGCCCCTGCACCGCATAGCTCAAACCAATGACATTGTAAACGAAAGCCAATCCGTAGGCGTAATACACCAATTTCGTGCTGCGACGCACCAACTGCACAAAGTCGGGCAGCCGCCTGAATTGCGCCGAGTGCAGGATCGCATCGCAGGCCGGCGTAAAGTTGTTGGTATCCTCGGCCAGTACAATACCGGCATTGCTTTGCTGGAGTGCTCCCGCGTCGTTGAGGCCGTCGCCGAGCATCATCACTTTGCGGCCTTCGTTTTGCAATCCTTTGACAAACTGCAATTTATCCTGCGGACTTTGAAAAAAGCGCAGCCGGTCTTCCGAACCGAACAAAGGCAACACCGATTCTTTTTCGCGGTCGTTGTCGCCGGAAAGCAGGTAAATGGGCGCCTGTTGGGAGAAGAACTGCAATGCCTCCTGCGTGCCGGGCCGGAAGCGCTGGTCTATGCGGAAATAGCCGCGCAGGCTGTCGTTGATTTGTAAAAATACGCCGGCATCATCGCTGTGCAATACTTCTTGTATGTCGCGCCCGATGAAGTCTTTGGAGCCGAGCCGCAGGGTGCGTTGCCCGAACACGGCTTCTACGCCTTGCCCGGTAGCCTCGTGCCAGTTCAGAGGTTCGGCGCGGTGGTCGGCCAGGTGCTTGTCTTGTTCGTTGAGCCATTCCAATACGCGACGGCTCACCGGATGCGAGGAGGGCGCTGTGAGGCTGTACAACATTTGTTTTTCGGCAAAACTCAGCGGTTCGCCCACGAACCAGATTTCGCTGTTCTGGCGCTGCGTGATGGTGCCGGTTTTATCGAATACCACCGCATCGGCTTCCTCAATGGACTCAATGACGGAGGTGTTTTTGAGGTAAAATTTGTTGCGGGCCAGAATGCGGAGTACATTTCCGAAAATGAAAGGTACCGCCAATGCCACCGCACAGGGACAAGCCACAATCAACACCGCTGTGAAGGCATTGAAAGCAATGTTGCCGTCTTTGGGCAGCCAGTAAATCAGTGTTCCCAAGCCGATGAGCAGGATGGCCGTGGTGAAATACTTGCCGATTCGGTTGGCAATGCGGCTGGTATTCGATTCGATTTTTTTGGTAAATACCTCGTCGTTCCACAGTTGGGTGAGGTAGCTTTGGGAGACCTTGCGCGTGAGGCTGATTTCGATGGCGCCGCCCATTTGACGCCCGCCGGCGTAGATTTTTTCGCCGCTTTGGCGTAGCACCGGCTCCGATTCGCCGGTCACGAAACTGTAATCAATACTGCCTTCGCCATTCAGCAGCACAGCATCGGCGGGGATCAGCTCTTTGTGGCGAATGACGATGATGTCGCCGGGTTGGAGCTTGTCCAAAGAAATGGTTACTTCCTCGCCGTTTTCCTTTTTGGTGGCGGCAATGGGGAAATAGGATTTGTAATCTCTCTCGAAAGAGATGTTGTGATAGGTTTTTTGCTGGAACCACTTGCCCAACAGCAGGAAGAACACGAGGCCTGCCAGACTGTCCAAGAATCCGGCGCCGGTATGCGTCACGATTTCATAAACGCTGCGCAAAAACAGCACCGCGATGCCCAATGCCAGCGGCACGTCAATGGTGAGTTGGCGTTGTTTCAGCCCCGTCCATGCCGAGGTGAAATAATCTCTGCCGCTGTACAGCACTACGGGAATGCTGAGCAGGATATTGAGATATCCAAAAAGCAGGTAAAAAAAGCCATCGGTCTCTTTCTCCAATCCCAGGTATTCCGGGAAACTGAGCAGCATGATGTTGCCGAAAGCGAAACCAGCTACGCCGAGTTTGTAATAAAACGAGCGATTGACCAAGGGTTTTTCCTCATTGTCCAAATCGCTGAGCGTGATGGCTGGTTCGTAGCCGATGTCGGAGAGCAGTTCCACCACTTTGCGCAGGGTGGTTTTCGACTCCGAATAGGAGATATAGACTTCCTTTTTTGGGAAATTGACCGATGAATTGCGCACGCCCTCGTTGAGCCGGTAGAGGTTTTCGAGCAGCCAGATGCAGGAAGCGCAGTGCATTTGCGGCAGGTAAAACGTGACGCGGGTGAGTTCGCCGTCGGTGTAATTGATGAGGCGCTCCTTCACTTCGGGGTCATCGAGGAAGGCAAATTCCGCGCGGGTTTTGCCCCGCAGGCTCACGCCGGCCTTCTCATCGAGGTCGTAATACTGACACATTCCATTGGTATTCAGTATTTCATACACCATTTTGCAACCCTCGCAGCAAAAGGCCTTCTCCTCAATGTGGATATGATCGTCGGGACATTCCTCGCCACAGTGGTAGCAGGAAAGATCGGGTGCGGTGGTCGGTTCCGTCACTTGGGCGAATTCTACTTCAGGCATGTTCATCGTTTTGGCCACCCAAAGGTAGCCCGGCGCTGAAATGGCCTCCGATGATAAATGTCACTGCCTCTTTTGATTGTGGTCAACTCAACCGAATCTCGTCGTTGTGCTCGTCATAAAACTTGTACTGCGTCATAGCCAACTGATTGGATGGTTTGATCTTAATCCAACGGAAATACTGTCTGAACCAGCGAATTTGCTGATTGAAGAAGCCCCGCTTCAGGTATGCCTCTATATACGGATGCACGGAAAGCGTGAGTTTGGCCTTGGATTGCGATTGCAACACAAAGTCCAGATCGCGTTGAATATCTTCCATCAGCAACACCGAAGCATTGATTTTGCCGCTGCCGTTGCAGGTGGGACACACCTCGGCGGTGTTGATTTTGACCTCCGGGCGTACGCGCTGCCGGGTGATCTGCATCAGCCCGAACTTGCTCAGCGGCAGCACGGTATGTTGAGCGCGGTCTTTTTTCATAAACTCGCGCATCTTCAGGTGCAGGTCTTTTTTGTGGTCGGGGTTTTTCATATCAATGAAATCAATGATGATGATTCCCCCGATGTCGCGCAGACGGAGTTGGCGGGCGATTTCCTCGGCAGCTTCTAAGTTGACGTTCAGAATGGCATCGTCGGCGGCAGCATTGCTCATTTTGTGCCCGCTGTTGACGTCCACCACATGCAGCGCTTCGGTGGATTCGATGACTAAGTACGCACCGCTGCTGAGAGTGGCCGTTTTTCCAAACGAAGCTTTGATCTGGCGGTCCACGCTGAAGGTCTCAAAAATCGGGCGACTGCCTTTGTGCAAAGACAGTATCTTGATCTGATCGGGCGCTATGGTAGCTAAGTAGTTCTTGATATTCTGAAACAACTCCTTGTCGTTCACGACGATGCGGTTGAAGGAGTCTGTCAGCAGGTCGCGCAGGATACTGGAGGTTTTGTCCAATTCGCTGAGCAATTTGGCGGGCGGCGTAGCCTTGTACATCTGTTGGTAGATGTCTTCCCATTTGCTCATCATGAAGGCCAGCTCTTCGTGCAATTCTGCCGTTTTTTTACCCTCGGCAGCGGTGCGTACAATGACGCCGAAGTTTTTGGGCCGGATGCTTTCCACCAAATTTTGCAGGCGTTTGCGCTCCTCGGCATTTCCTATTTTTTTAGAAACTGCCACCACTTCATTGAACGGGGTGAGCACGAGATAGCGACCGGGAATGGTAACCTCGCAACTCAGACGCGGACCTTTGGTAGAGATGGGTTCTTTGAGAATTTGCACCAGAATATTCTGGCGCTTTTCCAACACCTGATCCACTTTGCCGGTCTTGACGATCTCCGGCTCCAATTTGAAGTTATCGAGCTTGTGGGTGGAAATGTTTCCCGCAGTGACGCCGGCGGAATACTTGAGGAGCGAGCGCAGTTTGGGGCCTAAGTCTGTATAATGCAAAAACGCATCTTTTTTGTGTCCGATGTCCACAAAAGCAGCATTGAGGCCCGGCATGAGCCGTTGCACTTTGCCGAGGAATACATCCCCGACACTAAAGTTGCTGTTTGTTTTTTGGTAGTGCAGCTCTACCAATCTGCCGTTCTCCATCAAGGCAATTTCAACCTCGGTAGGAGTGGCGTTAATGATCATTTCTTTTTCCACGGGGCAATACATTTACGGGCGCCGCAAAGCGGTGCGAATTGGCATGATGCAGTCATGCAATATATCCGTATTGCCGGTGTGTGAATGTGTTTCTGAAAATTCGTACCCCCAAACTTACAAGGTTGCAAGTCCGACGATTTGCCTTGAGTACATTACAAATTGAAACATGTACCTCAAGGGGCCGTATTCAGAATTAGGAACACAATCTGAACGTCTTGCTATTACATAGAATGTAAGCAGGCATTCAGATCGTGTTCATTTGCTTTAGGCGTTGCAGTTCTCTCCTTAGAAAACAGCCGTACAGCAAAACAGACTTCCGGGAAGAAGGATTCATCATGGGGAGATCACCGCTTTCGGATGTGAATAGATGTATCCGATTGCAGGGAAAACGGTCTGCATCAATATGCAAATTCCCACCACCTCGATGCCGATGATGAAATCTTACTTCTTCTTCTTGTGACGGTTCTTGCGAAGTCTCTTTTTACGTTTGTGCGTTGCAATCTTGTGCCTCTTACGTTTTTTTCCACAAGGCATAGTGAATCTCTTTTTTTGTTTTACAAAAATGGTTGTTGTCAAAGTCCTTAGCCCCATTGGGATAAGGAAGGAATCATTCGTTGAGTTGGCCGCAGGCTTTTGCAAATTGCTCAGCCTTGGCGGCGTCGCCGGCCCCATTCCAGGCATCTGCCAACAAGCAGGTAGCTGTAAGGTTGCCGGGTTCGATTTCGAGTACGCGTTCCAGACGTTGGACTGCTTTATCGAACTGACCTGTTTGGATAGCTAATCGGCCCAAATTATTGAGCACCGACACGTTTTCCGGGTACTGTCGGTTCAACTCCAGCAGCATGGTGATACCTCGCATGACATCCTCTTTGGGAGGATTTTCGGCGTGTACGACCGCCAGATTGACCCGGTGAGCAACATTTTCCGGATTAACAGAAATGGCGCTCTCAAAAGCAGCGACAGCTCTTTGAGTGCAATAGGTACGCACCTTCTCGTCTTCGCTGCGCTGGAGGCATATCGCATAAGTGGTACCGGCTTTCGACCAAGCATCCTCTGTTTGCAGCCTTTGTGCCACCAATTGTGCATAATGTCCCGATATGGCAGGCTCGCCGGCATTGAACCAAGCCCCCGCCAAACGCATCAGCGTAGAAGTGTACGCAGAGGAATCGTCTTGAACCAATTCCAACTCGTGCTCTATGCTGCCGATTTCGTTTTTGCTATTGGCTTGCAACCGGCCCTGCGCTTCTTTCATCAGCACGTTTACATCAGTGCTTTCGGCACTGAAAACCCTTGTCTTTTCAAGGGATTGTTGGTCTTTCGACTGGGTTTCACATCCAAAATACAGCGCAAAGAACAGTATTGTGGCCGAAACCAACGCCGTAATTTGAGTCTTAGTCATGTGGATGTGTTATGACCTCAGCGAAATATTAATCTTCTTCTTCTTCCGGCATTTCGGTGACGTTGTTCTTCACCTGATCTACAAACACTTTGGCCGGTTTGAAGGAAGGAATAAAGTGTTCTGGAATTTCAATGGCTTCGTTGCGCTTGATGTGACGACCGATTTTCTTGGCACGTCTCTTAATAACGAAGCTACCGAAACCGCGAATGTAAACGTTTTCGCCTCCTGCAAGGGAGCCTTTTACTTCTTTGAAGAAAGTTTCCAGTGCGACCAGCACATCAACTTTGGCTACTCCTGTCTTTTCGGAGATGGCATTTACCAGATCGGCCTTTCTCATCGTTATAAATTGGTTTATAATAAGTTATGAAAAGAAAACCACCGCTTTTTCAAGCGAGACGCAAATGTCGGAATATTTCCCGGATTCCGGCAAGAAAAAATGAGGTTAATTTTCAGCACTTTGTGTTTAATTTTCCTCAAAGAACCGCAAAACCTATGAATTGCAAAGATGTTGAATGATAAAAATCAAGTTTTTATTGGTTATTTCAAATATGCGACTTACTTTTGAAACAAATTTTGTTGAACTTATGAAAAAACAAGCTACGCACCGCATGTATAATGTGCCCGATGCCGAGCTGTATGTACAATGTATGGAGCGCATCCGATACGCTTACCGAGACATAGACCGCTTTGTGCCGTACTCTTATGACCTCGAACGGCTTCGGGCTTTTGGGGCGCTGTGCGAACGTTTCAACGCCATGCCCGACGATGACGAAATGGTGGGCGACCAGATGCTGATGACCGAAAAGAAGGACGATGCCGCCGAGCGACTCAAAACAGCCATCCGTAGCCTCATGACACGGGTGGAAATCAAATTCAACAACAGAAGCGGGCGCTATCGGAAGTTCGGCACGGCTAAAATGGGCGATATGTCCGATGCTCAATTGTTGTTCTGTGGAAGAAGAGTAGCTCGGGTAGCCCGGCAACAAATGGACTTTTTGGCAGATACCGGCATGAATGAAACCATCATTCAACGCGTGACGGATGCGTGCCGGGACTTTGAAACAGCTCTGAACATCCAGCAAGACCGTATTGCCGACCGGGACATCGCCGTTGAAAACCGCACCGAACAAGGCAATAAAATGTATCAGGAATTGGTAGTGCTTTGCAATATCGGCAAAGACATCTGGGCTGATACCGACCCAGTCAAATACGAGAACTACTGTATCTACGAGAGCAACAATCACCAAAAGATTGCCCGTAAGGAGAGGGAAAAATCCGCCGTGGCGTCTAAGGAATGATGCCAATCAAGGCTTCCATTCATTGTTTGCCCTGTTTACATCGGCCATTCTGCCGGTAGGGTCTATCACCACCTTGGCTATGTCCTTGTGCCTCACAGGTACAGACCATTGATAATAAGGCTCAACCCAGGGCCAAGCTTCTGTTTTTTCAAAACCATCCCACCCTGAATCTGAGGGTTTTCCGCCCCGCATCATACACAGAGGGATGTGATAGCGCATCGTTTGGCCGTCGTTGAGCGTGATTTCCACGTCCACAGGCATAGGCATGGCGCCCTTCCGGTGCAGGCGAATGATGGAGGACTTGCTGCGGTCGGCTTCTACGGCGGCTACTATATAATCTATGGTGTGCGTAGAATACACCCAATAGTCGAGATACCAATCCAATTCGAGGCCGGAAGCGCGTTCCATGACCCGGATGAAATCTTTATCATCGGGGTGCTTGAATTTCCATGTATCGAAATAACGGAGCAAGCCGGCATTGAATGCCTCCAGCCCGATGAGGTAGGACAACTGCGAGAGGAAGACCGAACCTTTATTGTAACTGGCCACGCCATAGGCCGTATTGGTTTGGAAATGATCCGAAGGCGTGCTGAGCGCTTCTTCCCAATCGCTGAGGGCGATATTTACATAGCCCTGGTAATCAGGTTTGTGCGGCATATTTGATACGCTCCTTCCCGGCAACAGCTTCTCTCCGGCCAGATGATTCATCACTTCCGAAGATGCAAAGTTTACAAAACCCTCATCCATCCATGCGTAACGCGCCTCGTTGGTGCTCAGTACCATCGGATACCAGCAGTGCATCAGTTCGTGTACCGATACGCCCACCAAGCTGTTGAGGGGTCTGTTTCCGGTGATGAGCGTAGCCATAGGATATTCCATGCCGCCGTCGCCGCCCTGAATGAAGGCGTACTCAGGGTAAGGATATTGACCGAAGCGCGCATTGATGTAATCGAACGCCCGATCCATGATGGCCGGCAGCCGGCTCCATGCCTGAGTTGCTTCGCCGGGCTGGTAGAAAAAGCGCAGCACCGTACCGTCCGCTCTTGTGAGGGCAGTGTGTTCATAATCCGGATCGGCGGCCCATACGAAATCGTTGACGTTTTCGGCTTTGAAATGCCATTGCAAGCGGCGGGGAAGGTTCTTGGGGGCTTCCTCCGGTCGGCAATAGCCATGCCCGATTTCGGTGGGATTTTGCAGTATGCCGGTAGCAGCTACTACAAAATCGCTGTCAATGGTGATGCGCACATTGAAATCTCCAAACACGCCATAGAACTCCCTGCCTATGTAATCGTCGGCATGCCAGCCGTGACGGTCGTAAGCACAGACTTTGGGATACCATTGCGCCATAGAGTAACTGATACCCTCGGCATTGTTGCGTCCATTGCGGCGTATTTGCACGGGTACCTGCGATTCAAAGGTCATATCCAACTTCACTGTTTCGCCGGGCATAAGAGGCTCATTCAGCGATACTTCCAGAATAGTGCCACGAACGGTCCAGTTGCGCAGTTCCTGATCGTTCTGCCTCATTTTCAACACTTTAGTAAAGCCGATTTCATTGGGTTTGAGCTTAGAAATGCGCCCCCCCACTCTGGAGTCGGAATCGGATATATTGCGGGAACGCATATCCATCATGCTCCCCGGCTGAAAAGCATTGAGATAGAGATGATAGAAGACGCGGTGCAGTGTATCGGGCGATTGGTTATGGTAATGCAAGACCTGCTCCCCGTCGAAGCGATGTTTTTTGGTATCGAACCCAATGCTCATGTCGTAGTTGACGCGTTGTTGCCAATAGCCTGTACCTGGTTGTCCGCTTGCCATGAGGGCGCTGTAAAGTAGGGCCGTCAGTGAGACAGCTCTGATCATCTTGGTCATTCTTGGAAATGTTGTGGTCGTTAAATATTCGGAGTATCGCGCTGTTTTCTAAGCACTGCTCTGAGCATGATAATGAACAGAATGGCCAGTACGGCAAAGGGCAGCCAACTGCCAATCTGGTGTCCGATCTGATAGCCTGCCGAGGTGGTATCTACTCCTTCCATTGTGATGCTGAATGATGTGGCAATAATAAGTCATTTAATCAGCAAAAGTTGAGTAAAGGGTCCATTCCTTTCGTATTCTTCCCCGAAAAGTCGGTTCTTGTACTTATTTTCATCGGCGTTTGTCCCGGCATAGTCGAATAAAAGTAGATATCCCAACAGAGTGCAGGCATTTTTGTGAGCAAAAAGCAGCAATTGGACATTCAACGCAAAGCGGCCGACTGGGCCGGAGAACTCATTAAAGATCGTTTTATGGAAAACAACATTCATTCCGAGCGCAACAAGCACGCCGAGACCATCATTCGCAACCACATTTTGTGGTCTATGGGCGCCAGTTTTCTCATCCCTATACCTGTGGCCGACATTTTTGCCGTCAGCGCGCTTCAGCTTGACATGATTCGGCAATTGTGCAGGGTTTACAATGTCGACTTTGCCGAAACACAGGGTAAAGCTGTTGTTACATCCCTCACATCGAGCACTTTAGCGAAAGTAGGAGCGAGGAGCCTTATCAAAATCATTCCCGGTATCGGGCAATTGGTAGGAGGCGTGGCTACTTCTGTTTTCAACGGCGCTTCCACTTACGCGCTGGGCGAGGTGTTCAAAAAACACTTCGAGTCGGGAGGAACCATATTGGATTTTGATACGGACCGGCTCAAAAAATTCTATCAGGAGAAGTTTGAAAAAGGCAAAAAAGTGGCCGAACAATTGAAGAAGGATCAGGAAGCCAAAAAGGCCGCCGAGAATGCTGCACCTGCCGCCGCTTCAGGTCCGTCTGCTCCTTCGCCTGCCGCCGCCCAGCCATCTGCCGCGGATCGCCTTCGGGAATTGGCCGAGCTTAAAAACCAGGGAATTATCTCCGAAGAAGAGTTTGAACAAATGAAAAAGCGCGTTATAGAGAGTTTTTAAGCGCTCAGACCATATCAAATTAGTCTAAAGAATCCCCGACGGATAGTACATCCATCGGGGATTTCTATTTTAAATCATTGATTCTATGCAGATTATATCAATTCAGCACAGACCAAAGCATTTTTTCATCATCGTGTTTTAGAAATGAAAAATGTCACAAAAAAATAGCATTATAACAAATTAAATATTTATAAATGATATTATTACAAATAAGTTTTAACATTAATGTTAATAATATTTTTAGTCACGTTTGCTC